>ERZ1034719.327-NODE-327-length-30355-cov-15.295611_pt1 | contig 30355 bp, 27 predicted proteins | sample MGYA00520703_ERZ1034719 | MGnify/ENA primary metagenome ERZ1034719 (study PRJEB33766, sample SAMN09781716) | gut metagenome | biome: gut microbiome | host: Homo sapiens | place: Madagascar | study: EMG produced TPA metagenomics assembly of the PRJNA485056 data...
TACTGATTCATTAGTAGCAAACTGAGACGGATCTACAGTTTTTAATTGTTTTACTATTTCATCTACTAATGGATAGTCTGGGTCGCCCTCTATAACTTCATCTAAATCATTCATTATACTAGGCTTAACTGTGTAGTTAAAAGATGAAGTTGTTATTCTTTCAAGCTCGCCATTAACCATACAATCAACAAATAACTCACATTTATAAATACCTGTATAATCTTTATATTCATCTGGTAAATCTACCATGAAAAAAGCATCACGTTGATTTAGTAATGTAAATTCAAGTTCTTTAGGTTCATTATTAGGTTTGATAACTCGTAGTGTTATTTTGTAGTCTGACGAATTTTCGATAGGTGCATATTTATTGATTAATTCATTCTTTGATTCATTAACAACAAGTTGGCAAAATATATTGCTTGTTTTCTTATCTGTAACATAAAAAGCCATAGAAGAACTGTATTTAATAGAAGCTTTTTTTACATCGACTGTAATTATGTACTCTTTATTTGTATTAGCCATTATATCATTTCCTTTCTAGGAGGACCGAAGCCCTCCGAATTATTTTTATACATATTTAACAAATTCTACATATGCACTATGAATCCAGTATCCAGATTTTGTTTTTAACCATTTACCAGATTTATCTACTATAGTAACGGCTGTACCTTTAGTAAGCTTCGTTTCTATATCATAATTAGTACTCGGTCCTTTTCTGCCATTAAGTGACTCTGCTGTGCATCTTACTATGTATTGTTTAAATGCTGTTTGTTCTTTTGTTGCTGTATCTCCATTTACATAATCCTTAACTAGATTTATAAATTTAGCAAATCCAGCAGGTGAGCAGCCAAATCCCATAAAGTTAGTACCAGGACAAGTTTTAGCACTTCTGCTACTATCATATTTGCCAAGATAAGCACCTCCAGCAGTGAACCAACAATGAGGTCTTATTGTGTTGGTGCTAGGTTCGATATCAAATCTCTTGCATAGCTCTCCATATAAAGCTATGACAGCCTTTTTCTGAGCGTTAGTCATAATGTCCTTACCTTTATCAAAATCTCCGTATATTTCTATACAGATTGCATTTGTGTTCCATCCTTTGATTCCTATTGGTGTGCTATTAAGATTACGACCTGTAGTTATCTTACCATCTGGGAACACATTTATATGCTGTGCGATATAGTGACCATGACCGTCACTATAATTCCAAGTCTTTTTACCATAGTCGTCTAAAGATTTTGTACGTCCTAGATGTGGTTCTGAGAATACTTTTTTATCTGTTTTTTCCCAAGTATCATAATTAGGTAAATCCATATGATGAACTTGAAGTCTAGTTATTTTTCTACTTACGGTTTGTTTATTTAACCATGTTTTAAATTCAGATATATTCTCAAATAAAGTAAATCCATTTTGAGTCTTCATTACATCAATTCCTTTCTTTGTATTATAAAAGACTAAGGCACAAACCCTAGTCTTCATACTCATTTCTATACTCTCCAAAATACTCTATCTCTGCGTTTCTTCTTGCTTGTATGGCATCATCTTTATTTGTAAAATACCCTAAAAATATCTTTTTCCCATCAACCTGTATCCTAGCTGACCATTTATTTCTGCTTTCATGCCAATACACGCCTTTACTTTTTTTATTAAAGTTATTTTCTCTAACTGTGCATATTCTTAGGTTAGATTTACGATTATCAAGCCTGTTATGATTTATATGATCTACTATCATATCATCTGGGCAATTCATTATAAGTCTATGTAATTTAACTTTTGGAGCATTAGACCCAACATAATATTTATTGTTTATACTCCATTTAATGTGTTTAACTTTATCTATATCGTCTATGTCAATTAAAGTTCTACATCTTTCATTACAATCTTTATCATATAATATGATTTCTGCATAATCGTCATATACAACTATTTCATTCTTAGTCTTTTGATTTCGTTTAGGTATTTCTCCGTATTTCATGTATTGTTTATAATGCTTATTACAGTACCCTTTACATCGATGCTTATTATTACATCCTTCTACTTTACATGTTTTCATTCTATCATCTCCTTAATACATAATATACAAAGAGACAATAAAAATATAGAGTTACTCACCTTCTTTGTCTTCTTCTTTATTGTCTTTAAATCCTTCGCTACCATTATCAACTACTATACCAAGTAATACTGCCATTGATAATAAAGTACCACCTATCGCATTAATATCAATAGGTAAAGTAATTCCTAATTGTTGAAGCAACATAACAAATAATGCTATAAAACTTACCCAGAAATATTTATTTCTTAATCTAGCTTTGATATCTATTCCTATTTTCTTCACTGTGTTCACCTCCTTCTATTGCATATGTTCTTCTTCTCTGGCTTCATATTCTTCAAGGAGATGTTGGTACTTTTTTTTAATAGTGCCGTTACCTCCAAGCTTCACATACTCTTCGCCAGCATGAATACGATCAATAAGTGGCATTTCTTCACTTAATACCGCCATTCTTAAAACATATATCGTATTTTCTTTAATGGCTTCATTCATTTCATCGTATTTGTCTTCTAATCTTTCTAGGAACTTATGAACTTTCCATAGAGTCCCTAAAATAATTCCAAGTCCACTAATAACTCCAGCAATTATTGCTATTGTTTCTATCATGATTTGTCACCTTCACTTTGTTTTATAAAATCTATAATTTGTGTGTCCTTGTTATCCATAATGTATTTTGCTATATATCCTGTCATTTTCGCAGTTGCCATTGATGTACCTGTTAATATCTCGTATGAATCATTTACATATGTGCTTTTTACATCTTCACCCATAGCATATAATGTAGCTTTACTCGTAGAGAAATCAGATACATTACCTTTGTTATCTATAGAGCCTACGCTGATTCCATATTGTGCTGGATAACTAATTGTATTATCGTTTCCTGCTGCACATATAACAGGTACGTTTTTACTCTCTGCTGTTTCAATAGCAGTCTTTAATTCATCATCTGGATCTTCATATCCAATAGATATATTAATTATATTTGCGCCTTTATCGAGAGCATAATATATACCCTGTGTTATTTCATCTATAGTTCCATAACCATATCTGTCTAATACTTTTATTATTAATAATTGAGCTTCTGGAATAATGTCATGTATGATTCCTGCAATGTGCGTGCCATGACCGAAGTTGTCAGTAACGTTTTGAGAATTGCCTTCTGAAGTGAAATTCTTACCATATATGAGTTTTTCCCTAAGAAGTATATGATCGAAGCATCCACTGTCTATAATTGCTATTAACATATCAAACGCCTCCTATTCTACTACAGCTGTAAGAGTACAAGATCCACTAAATACAGCATAATGTGTCTTATCATATGTTCCTTTAACACCGAATCCTTTACATGTACCATTTTTTATAGCACTTAGTACTGTAGAATCAGTTATTGTTATAGTAGTAGATGCGCCCATAGTAGCACTAAAATCTTGACTCCATCCAGATATATAAGTAGGTGCTGATGCTGGTTTACTTGCATAATTATGCATACGTAATGTACATGTTGCACTACCAGATATACCACCAGAATTTCTAGTTACTTTAAGTGTTAATTTCTTAATTGTCTTACCTTGTAATTGTTTTGCAAATTGAGTACCGAAGAACCAACAGCCGTTACAATCCCCGTAACCATAGTCACCTTGTCTTGCTGTATTATCGTTTTTCCAGTTGTTATATACAGTAGATCTGTAAGTATCACCACTGTTACTTTTAATTGTTATAGTAGAAGTAGCTGTTATTGTATTGTCATTGCTTCCTACATCAGTAGTAGTATTGTCTTTTACAGCTCCTGTAGAAGAATAGATGATTTGAGATGAATTAGAACAATCCATAGATCCATTAATCATAGTACCATTTTCTATATTTATAACGCCGCCTAAACTTGCTTTATGTGCTACGTTACTTACTTTACCAGATGTATTTATTTCTATTATGCGTCCCATATTTAAAGCATGTACTCCGTTTTGAGAACCAGTAACTCTGATTCCATTTAATTTAACATTTGATGCTTTGTCACTACCTACAGTAAATGCATTAGTTTCTGTTTTGCCATATACATTTATATTATTCATTTCTACGTAATTACAGTTTTCGAAATAAGTACTGTATTTATTGCCATCTGATTCTATAAGCGCAGAAGGTTTTATCTCTGTAGAATCTGATGTAGTATCATATTCTTCTATTGCTGTTGTATAAGATGTTTTTAATGATATGTATCCAGAATATCCATTATATGTAGTGTATCCCCATTGCTCTTGTATATCTGTTACTAATACTTTTGTGTCTGGTGGAATAGTAGTTACTAAAGCATAACTTGCACCTCTGCCTTCTCTCATATTCAAGTTACCTGTTATTTTGTAGTTGTATTTCAATATAGATGTAGTGCTACCAGATCCATTAATTAATATTTCTGCACTACAGTTTTGTCCTTTAATATTACCTTCTATATTCTTATTAAGCTTTATAATAAGGATGCCGCCGTTAAATCCTTTAATAACTATATTTTCTGTCACTACAGAATTAAGTGTTATAGTAACTGTATTGCCATTAAGATTTTTTGGCATAGCTTCAAGGCATCCTTGCAAAGTAGCGTATACAGCTTCATCTTTAAATACAGTTAAGTCACTACCATTATCGGTATCTATTGTTATATCTACATCATCTACTAATAATGACGATACATTTTGACAATTAAGATTTCTTATTGTTAATGTATCTGCTGATAAGTTACCTTCTACATTAAGTTCGCTGACTTTCATATTAGATGATATTTCACCAGAATCAGCGATTATCTTACCGCTAATATTTGCATTAGTAGCTTCTATATTACCTTGTTCATCTACTTTAAAGCCGCCGTTGATTGTTGTATAACCCTCTAATCTAATGTGATCTGCTGATATATTCACATTATTTGATATAGCAGTTAAAGCATTGTCTGTAAGTATTACGTTACTTTCTGTGCTATCACTTGCTACTACCATACTTATCTTTTTAGCATTTTGTTCAATTTGTGATGCGTTAGTTTGTACTGAATCTTTAGTTGCATATGTTTCTGATACAGTAGCTTTAATATTGTTTTCTGTTTGCAATAATTGAGAAGCAAGGTCTGTATTGTTTGTGTAATTGTCAGCCAAGTCTTTCTTTACGCTTGATACAGTGCTAGATACTTCACCTATCTTTGCTTGTAAAGTAGTATCTAAGTTTGTTACTGAATCTTTAGTTGCGTATGTCTTAGACATAGAACCAGTTATTTCATCAGCCTTTTGTGTTATTTGAGATGTAACTTCGGAAGTTGTAGAATAATTATCATCTAGGTCTTTTTGTAATGATGCTACTGTGCTTGTTATTTCATCTGTCTTTTGTTGTATCATAGAACCCATATTTTCAACTGTTTCTTTTGTTGCGTATGTACTTGCTACTGTGTTTGTTATTTCATTAGCTTTTGTTGTGATTTGCGCTGTGGTTTGCTCTTTAGTATAATAATCGCCTTCTACAGTTTGTTTAAAGTCTGTAACAGTAGTAGATATTCCATCTACTGTTTGCTTTAAATCACTAAATGCTACTTGTACAGATTTCTTTTCACCATCTATTTCGATTTCGCCACCACTAACAATAGATTCGATTTTTTTATTTTGTTCATCTATAGTTAATTTGACTTGATTCAATTCTGGTACAGCTTCACCATTTATAATAACGTTGTTGTCATCGTCAAGATAAATTGAGTTGTTAACACCGTTATTTGTAAGTATATCAATTATGCTTTTCTTATCTGCGTCTATCTTCTTTATTTCGATATCTTCTATACGTTTTATTGTTGTGCTATCTTTTATAGATTGTAAAGTTTTCAATGTATCAGCATAGTTTTGATTATAATCTACATATGCTTCTTCAAGACGTTCTTGAGAACCTGGTGTAATTTCACCAGATTCCAAGATTTCAGTAAGTACATTGATTATATTGTCATAGCTATTCGTATAATCTTCGTATTGTTGTGTATAACTCATTTTGTCACCTTCTTATGCCTTTTTTGGTCTTGCTACAAATAAGATCTTATCTGCTGTGTTCTCTGTTATCGGTCTTATCTTAACACCATTTTCACATGTAGTAGATTCTATTGTGTTAACTACGCCATCTATTTCACCGACACAGATTGCAGAGTGAGAGCAATTCATGTAGCGTCCATTTTCTTTGTTGTCTCTGTCCCAGAAAATTAAATCACCAGGTTCAAGGTTTGAATACTTTTCTGTGTCTACATCATGTAGTACCCAGCCGTTTTTGACACAGTATTCAGCTTGCTCTGCGGCTGTACGCGGAAATGTGAATGCCCAACTGTAAGAAGTGTTTCTTTTTACTGAAGTCATTTTGTGGTTAGCATAAGGCGAATGATCGTAATCAATTCCCATGTATGTATATTTTGTTAATGTACTACAATCTATTTGACCTTTCTTTCTAGTTGAATCATACCATTTACTTAGATTTGCGTATGGATTTGCATATGTTGCAGGAGTATATTTCGCTGTTGTTGAATATTGACCTCTATATTCAAGTCCAGATTGATTGTAATATGTTTTTGCTATTTCTACTACTTTGCTACCACCTGCAAATGTATATGGATCACTGTATCCTCCAGACTTAATGACTGTTACAGATCCATAATATTTATAGTTAATAGAATCATTAGCATTAGCCATTATTATAATCTTGTATGTTGTATTTGGTCTTGGTGTTAATTGACCTGCTACACAATCTTCACCTTCAAGATACGCTATCTTTGATTGTGTATATTTAAAGTTAGGTGATGTAGTGAATTTAAGTCTTGAGTAATAGCTATCTACTACTTTACTTGGCAATTTAAAGTATAAGCTTCCTAATGTATCGCTATAGTAATAGTTGTTTGTAGAATATAATACTTGTTCTACATCTCTATAGTTTACTGGAGTTGTGCCGCCGCTTTCTCCACTGTCGCCACCAGATTCTCCGCTATCATCTCCACTACTTTCTGTGCCATCTGGTTTTGTATACTTAATCTTGCTTGTTATATTATTGAATAATACTTGATAATCTGCTTTTGTTTTAAGATGTATACCATCTGCTGTTATAGAAGATTTCAATACGCCACTTTCTTCAAGGTTTGTACTAATGTCTATTTGATATACTTTTTCGTGATTATTGCAATATTCCGCTATTTGTGCATTAAATGTATCTATAGCTTTGTTGAAATCTACATAATTAGATACATTAGAACCAACATGTAATTCTCTAGCAACGAATATCGGTTTTGTTGGATATTTAGTTCTTAATAAAGATAATAGAGTTTTAAGTGAGCTATAACCACTTTGGTATGGATCATTAACGCCTAGATGTACGAATATGTAAGGAGGATCTGAAGGATATTCTGTAGTATCAGAATAAGAACCTACTTGTACTACCTTTTTAAGTTGACTACCACTATAGAAATGATATGCACTAGCACCTATAACACATTTAGCTACTATATTGTTTCCTACATCTGTAGCAGTGTCTTCTACTGTTGACTCATTTTTGTCTGTTTCTTGAAGATCTTTCGGTCTTATAAAGAATGCACTAGCTAATGTTTTATAGCTGCTTAATTTACTTATCTTAATTGCATTTGGTTGTTGCGCCCATTGTGATGCATGTGCTATTTGATCGTCTCCGATGTATACAGCTACGTGGTGTGTTGATATAAATTTACGTTTATCCATATCATTTTGAGTTGGATTCTTACCAGAAGCAAACATTACACAATCGCCTGGTTTTGCTTTCTTACGTCCTTCTGCATTAGCTAGCCACATCATACCGCCGTTTCCTACTATTTCATTCATTATTTTCCCATTAGAACAGTTACCATTATACATAGATTTAAGTCCTGCATTAAGGTAACAACATGAAGCAAATGATGAACAGTCGTAAGCAATAACACCTTTACCATTATTAGCAGATGTAGAGATGCCATAATAAGTAGATCCAATAGTTTGATATTGGCCACGTGAATTCATTTTTACGCGTGATCCTCTAGCTATGTATCTACGCTTAGTATCATCTATTGTTCTTGGGTCTTGGCTATATGAAGCTTTACCATCTATATGTAGTTGTACTATTTCTTTTGCCTTGTCTACTATTTTTCTTCTAGTAGGTGTTAGCTGTGTATTAGTTGCATATGTTACAACGGCATTACTACTAGATGCAGAATAATTAGTTGTGGCTACTGTTTTACCAGATACACCATAACCTAACTTATTACCTTTGCTGTCATATATATAAGGCAATTGCCCGTTTTCGATCTTGTACCAAGCAACATATCCTTCTACATTGTTTACTGTACCTTTTCCGCCATTATTTTTGTATACCTGTCTCCAGTTGGCAAATTCGAATCCACCATTTTCTAATACTTCGTAGATTTTCTTTTGAGCTGCTGCTGATTGAGCTTTAATAGAATTCTTATTTACGAATGTATAACCATATGTATCACACACGTATCTTGATACGATCCAATACATAGCACCAACACCCATGTTATAGCTTATTAGTCCTGCAAATATGTTGTTATGTGCGTAGTTCATTGCTTGTCTTAATTCGTTGCATCCAAGCATAACTTGATTTGATATGTTTTTATCTACTGTGATTCCATTAAGAGTAGTTGTGCCACCACTTCCTGGTTGCATTGTACTATATGAAGGCGTGAAGCTTTTTGTTGTACCGTCTAAGTATTTAATTTCTTGAGCTCGATTAAAGAATATACTTCTTTCACATTGCATAAGTCCATAACCAGAACCAGAACTTTTACCATGATTATATGGATCAGCGCTAGATTCTGCCATTATCATAGCATATACTAAATTTACATCAAGTCCGAATTTAGCTGCCCAGTATTTCACTATTGTAGATATCTTATATTTATTAGAACTAGATACCATCTTATCATATTCAGCTTGTGATGGTGCTATCTTTCTTCCTATTCCTATTGATTGATACAATGCTAATGCTGTTTTATAATCAGCACCTATAGTTGTGCCACCGCTTCCAGAGTCAGATTCATCTACTTTAAATAGATTATGCTTTTTCATGGCTACCATTCTTGAGTCGCCTATCCATAAGCCACCTGATATTCTATTTACAACTTCTCCTGGTGTTACTGTAGAACCTTTATTAATATCATCTATTATCTCTGTGAATAACTTATCTATTGTTTCTTTATCTATGCCGAGCTTAGACATATACTGTTTTATTACTTCGATCTCTGCTAATGTTAGTTTACCGATATTAAGACCCAGAATATAGTTTTTAAGTTCTTCTAATGTATCATTCTTTGTAATCATGTTAGAATATGCTTTATTATAGTTGGCAAATTCGCAAGTATTTTGACTCTCATCAGAGAAGCTTATCTCTAATTTATTAACTCTCGCAGTTAACTGTAATGGCTCTGGATAAGTTCTATCTACTATTGTTATTGTATCTCCTAAATTAATGTCTTTATCGAGATATACGACTTTACATTCATAGTCGATCTTTGGTTGTTTACGTTCTTGTAATTCTTCATATGATTTTTCTAATAAAGTCCATGGATCTTCACAGTTACTATCTTCGTATATGCCATAAATGTATTTGCCAGGGAATCCAAACATAGCATTTGCCATATCATCTGCTATAAAGTTCGCACCTCTAGGTTTGTCTGCTGGTTTACCTTCATCTATAGACCATTCAGATTCACGAAAATCAAGTTCGTCTTTACCGATACCGATAATTGCAGTACATAAATCAGATATATCTTCTTTTCTTGTTACGCTCTCTAAATTAGTATTGTAATCAAATCTAGCACCATTATTAGAGCCAAGTTTGCTGTATAAGTCTATATACATATTAGTAACTTTATTGCCGCTAACTTCGATACGAATATCCATTTCAGCTTTAAATGTTTCTAATTGATCTGTCAATAAGTCGTATACAGATTTAGATTTATCTGTTTCTATTAATGCCGCATTTTTGTCTACTTCTGTATCTACTATACCTACGCTAAAGTCTGTATCTTGTAGTATAGTAGTAAGAAATGTAGTAGCATTACAGTTATTAAGTGTAGTTTTTGGTACTACGCTATTATAAAGAATAAGCGATATAGATTCACAGTATACTTTAGCTTCTGCATATCCGTCGCTATCATCTGTTTCTACAGTAGCTATAGTAAATAAGTAGTTTTTATTACGATATTTAAATAATAAATAGTTACCAGCTTTTACAGATTCTTTTGTTCTTTGATTAAGCTCTAAGCTAAATTCAAATATAGAAGCTACATTGATCTCTTGTGTAAAAGTATCATCATAAAAGGCGTTTTTTTCTGTTCCAGCATTAGAAATAACATCTATTACTCTTTTATTCTTGTCTAATATGAATAATGTTATATTTGTCATTGTATCACCTACTTATTAATTGAATTTCTCTGTGAAGCTTATTGCTGCGGATACCTGACCTTCACATGAAGTAGCTACAGATACATCATTTACTCCAGGATCTAATGCAAAGAATGTACTGCCTATATCTAAGTATTGCATATAATTTTCGCCGTTTTTTGTTACTGTATTGTTTTCACAATCTATATTAACGATATCGCCAGCTTCAAATATTATTTGATTAAATTCTTCTGGTGTCTCTGGTGTATGATTAGTTACGTATAGCGTATTCATAGCCATGTTTTGTACAGTATAACTTCCGTATCCAGCCATATAGATAACTATATAAGCCAAGTCTCCTGTTGGATATTTACTGTTTGTTAGATTGTCTGCCATTATTGTTTTTGTTATTTCATTGTTATAATTTCTTCTGTTAAGTTTAACTCTCCATGTACCGTTAACTCTCTTGATATTAAAGTTGCCATAGAAATGATTCCACGCTGAACCAGAATCTCCAGAATCTATCTTAATCTTGTTACCGTCATCATCTTTCTTTGTCTTTGGTGCAGGACAACTTGTAGCATCTGTTAATACTTTAGTAGATCCAATATATATGCTTGGTGTAGTATGCTTATAGTAGTAGTTGTTATCAAGCAATTGACATTTAAATAGTTTATTGTTTTGAGAATCGAAGCCGTATAATTCAAGTAAGCCCATCTTAGCTGAATCTGCTTTATTTTCTTCAGCCTTTTCATCAGTATCTTTACCTATTATTGTGATTGCTGAAGAAGAAGCTAATTTATCTAAATAAGATGTTCTTACATAACCAGAAGTGCTTTTGTATGTTGTTTTGCCCCATCCGTTTTGAATGTCTGTAACTTTTAATTTTGTGCCTTTTGGAATTGTTAATTTGATTTTGTATTTAGTGCCTCTACCAGAACGCATATTAAGATTAGCTGTAGTTTTATGTGTGTACGAAGTTGTAGCTTGTTGTCTTGCGTATGTCATAGAGCAATAACCAGTAATGCCGTTATATGTAACTTTACCCCAGCCGCCGCTAATATCTGTAATTGTGACTATCTTTCCGTATGGTATAGAACCAAGTTTTTTATAGCTTGTACCTCTACCAGAACGTATATTTAAGCTAGGATTAGCAGTTATTTTATATTGATTAGAACCAGATGTAGAACTTCCACCACCGTTAGGATCCCAGTAATCTGAATAGAATAAGAAATAGCCAGTAACTTCGAAGTTCTTAGTGTTTTCTGGTAAATTTCTTCTATAGCATGCTCCATGCCATCCATCACTTGTAGATGTTATGTTAGGTTCGAATATTGATCCACCAGAACCTACTATTAATGTATCACCTGTAGAACCTTCATCAACTACGTTTCCGACTGAAGTCCATGCTGATAAGCTCTCACATTTTTCACTAACTATTAACTTTTCTGCTGTAGTAGCTTCTAGTCCTACTTTTGGATAGTTACCTAATAGTATTGAGCCATTGTCTGAATCAATTTGTAAGAATGTAGAAGCTTCTGAGAATTCTACAGCTATTTTTGGATATGTTTCAACGTCGCCTTCATTGTCTAATTCATCTTGAGATAATTCATCATATACCTTCATATCTCCCTTATAGAAATATGGATCAGCACAATAGAAATTGACTTCGCCTTCACCATAATAAGAATGTTCTGCTACAAATACGTCTGAATAATCATAAGTTTCTACTATGGCATTTATATATCTATCTTCTGTTCCTAAATATAGTCTTGCTGGTTCTTTTGTTTTGAAGCAGTCTTTTAAATCATTTATTGTTTGCGTATAATCTTCCGCACTTGTCGTTCTTACGTTAAATGTTAATTTGATTTCTCTGCTTTTGTCTCTGCCAGAGAAGAATATGTCTCCGTTTCTACCATTAATTGTTTTTGTAATTAAATCATGTTCTGGAACAGGCGGCATTTCTGCCGCTACTGTACCAAAACCTGCAAACTCGGAAACAATAATATCGTTATATTTTAAGAAATATGCCATCTATTTATTGCCTCTCTTTCTGCTGTTTTTCTTGTCTAATATAGTCAATTCATTGTTCATATATTTAGCTGTAGTCTTAGCTACTACTTTACCATCTAAATAAGTTGGTAATTCGAAATAAAGAACATTATTGCTATTGCCGTTATAAGCGCCGCTTATTCCTACTCCAGAAGAAGTACCAGCTGCTGCATAAGTTAATCCTGAACCAGATAGAGCCATAGCATTTAATGAAGAAAATGCACTTGCTAATGCTGAACCTCCACCTGCGTCTACTGTTTTAACTGATTTAGTAACATTAACTTTAGTGTGTAATGTTCTATTAGTTGCACTTGCTATTTTACCCATGTATGAAGATACAGAAGAATAAGCTGCTGACATTTGTGTTTGTATTACTTTACGTAATGATATAAAGTGTCTTGTCGCGTTATTTCTTGCGTTAGAAGATTGAGTATTAACTACATTAGCTATAGATATCATTTTGCTTGCTACTAATTGTCTAGCTTCAGATAGTTGAGTAGATATTACTTTTTTAAGTGATATGAATTGAGAAGTTGCTGCATTTCTTGCATTGCTTGATTGATTTTTGATTATGTTTGACATGTTAACAAACTGATTTCTAGTTATGTTTGTACAATTAAGCATTTGGTTACGCACAATGTTAGCTACGTTAACCATTTGATTACGAGCTATGTTAGCTATATTTACGAATTGATTTCTAGCTATGCTTGCACATGATACAAAAGATGTTTTTAATGAATCTCTTAAATCACTAAATGCAGTTGATACTTCTTCTTTACATGTTTTTGCTGTCTTTGTTAAGCTTTGTAATGCTTTATCTAGTTCTTTTGCCTTTGAAGCATCGAGATTGTTCATTGGATTTTCTTTATCTTTACCAAAGCCGAATAGATCTTTAAAAAAGTTAACGACTTTATCCTTTAATTCGCCAACTTTGCTGAAGAAATCACCAATATGATCTAAGATACCTTGTGCTATACCAAGGATTACATATTGACCAACTTCATCAGCCATGACTGTAGATGGTGAATGAATACCGAATTTTTCTTTGAACCAATCTATAATATTTCTAACAAAATTACCTATGATATCTACAATGTTAGGAATGCCTAAGCCTTTCATGATACCATTAGTAATTTGTATACCTATGTTTTGACCACCACTGTATGCATTTTTTGAAAAACTTTTTAAAAAATCTGCAAAACTAAGATTCGAAAAGCCTTCCTTGATTTTTTGTGGCCAAGCTTTAACTTCTGCTACGATTGAATCCCCTATACCTCTTATTGATGCTTGTATTTCTTGTTGTACACCTTTTGCGAATCCTACTATAAATGGACCGCCTAATGTCATACCTAAATTAGTCATAGCTTCTTGATGTGTTGCAGTCCAAGCATTTATTATTTCGTATATATCATTACAAGCTGTTTCTATTTCGGTTCTGTTTTCTTTAATACCATCACCTATAGCTTGTAGTATTGTTAATCCAGCTTCTTTAACTTGATCTTTATTCTTATGGATCCAGTCGCATATTTGTTTTATGCCTTCGCTAATAGCTGTAGTTAAATCTTCTTTACTATTTATGATTCCTTGGCATATACCAGTAATAATGCTTGTACCCATATCTAATATGCCTTGTAAGCTACCACCAGTAATAAAGTTTTTGGCACTAGCTATTGCATCTTGAATCACTTTAGGTATTTTCTTAGCCTCTGCTTGTACTTTCTTAACAAGTCCTATATCTACATTACCGTCTTCATCCTTATAACCGCCAAGTAATGCTGTTTTAAAGTCATTTTCTTTCCATGCAGCAAAGAATGTAGCTAATGCATCAGATGCACCCTTAATCTTGTCTTTAAGTTTTTCGAATACTTGAATAGCCTTACCTTCTATAGCTGAAGCAAGTCCTAATAAAGCACCCTTAGTATCTTCATCCATAGCTTTAGCCATTTGTTCAGATAAAGACTTAATAGTTTCTTGGTTCTTTTTGTACTGCTTCCATTCTTTGTCTGACATGTCGCATATTTCATTAACTTCTTCTATACTGTCTTTAAGTCCTAAGTTTTCAAGAGCAGTTGCGCGTTCCTCTTTACTTAGCCCTTTCATTGTTTCGCGCAAGTATTCAAGCTTATCTGTATAATCCATTGATGCTAAAGTTACACGTTCTGCTTCTAATCCATGTTCCTTTAGTATCTTATTAGCTTCTTCATAAGTCATATTTGTTTTTAATTGGCTTATGATTTGTTCTTTTTGTGCTTGAGTTAAGCCAGATGTATCAGATCTTATATTTGCTACTGTAGTATCATAATCAAAACCTGTTTTAACGGCTTTGACAACTTTACTGTTTGAATCCTTTATGCCTTTACTTAAATCACGCCATTTCTTTTGTGTTTTATCTGAAGTACTATTCATTGATTCAAATACTTTCATTAGATCTCTCATGTTTTCTGCTGTTACTTTGCCATCAGAACCTAATACTTGAATAGATAACGCTAGATCTTCTGTAGACATACCCATAGCAGTAGCTTCTTCTTCTACTTCACTAAATACGTCTTTGAATTTTTCGATTATCTTTCTAGCTTCATCACCTTTTTTGCCCATGATGTGCATGTTTTCGTTCCAGTATTGTACTTTTTGCGTACTGTTTTCTATTTGGTCTGATAATTCATCCCATGCTTCTTCACCTTGAGACAATAAAGCTATTATACCAGGAGCGGCATTTTTACCAGCTATAGCTGTTACTAGAGACATTTGTTCTACTTTGTTCTTTTTCTTCAAAGCTTGCATTAATGATTTAACAGTTGCTTCAAGGTCTACATTACCTTCTGCTGTAGTCTTTAAGTAAGAACCACTTTCATCCGCTGTTAGCCCTAATTGTTTTAACGCTTTTTCCATTTTTTCTGTAGGAGCTGCCATGTTTGCCAACATATTCTTCATTGACATACCCGCTTTAGACCCCTTAATACCAGCGTTCGCCATTAGACCGATACTTGTATTAAGATCTGTAACGCTAACACCTAATGTACCAGCTTGCGCACCACATTGTTTCATTGATTCGCCATAAAGTTCTACTGTAGTATTAGATCTTGTTATTGTTGCTGCTAATTTATCAACGAAATCAGATGCTTGATTTGCTTGAAGTCCCATAGCTGTTAAGTCATCAGTTACTATATCAGAAGCTGTTCCAAGATCTGTACTAGATAAAATACTAAGATTTATTACTGCATTAATACCATCTAGCATTTCAGCAGCATTCCAGCCTGCCATTCCCATGTATTCGTAAGCTTGGCCAATTTGGTAAGCTTGGTATCTGGTCGTACTTCCAAGCAATTTAGCTTTGTCTGATAACTTTTCTAACTGATTTGCATTAGCACCAGATATATTACCAACTTTATTCATTTGTGATTCGAAGTTAACACCAGCTTGAACCAATCCAGATAGATTCAATCTAAAGTCTGTAATAGTTTCGAAAGTAGTTTTTATTTGACTACCTAAATTTTTTGTAAAGTCAACTATAGGTTGTAATACATTTTTAATATTATTTAACCCTTCAAAGAATCTTTGTTTACCTAAATCATATAGCTTCTTTAATGCAGCACCTAAAACAATAATAGCTTTAGCCCATCCTGGTACAGCACTAAATAAGGCTTTACCTGCGTCTTTTAATCCACTAAAAGCGCCACTAAAATCACCTTTATTAAGCTTTCCGATAACATCTCCTTTTATTTTATCAATGACTTTTCCAATTTTAGTAGAAAAACTTTCAAGTTTACTTCCAAGATCTTTAAATCTATCTCCGAAAGTCTTAGCTTTTTTCTCTGTCATTCCTAATTCTTGTCTAAGATTTCCTGTAGCACTTTTTAATGTTTTAGTACCACTTACTAATGTTTTCATTGAGCCATTAACTTTTATTGTACTGCTATTTAACTTATCTTCTGCTTTAGCTGCGTCATTAAGAGCTTTAGTATTATCTTTAGTTGATTTAGTTGCTGTTTTTTCTGCATTACTATACTTACCGATTTTTTGTATTGCTTTATCACGCTCAGCATTAAGCATAGATTCAACATCTCTTTCGCTATTAAGTAATGCCTCCCAGTTTCTTAATTCATCTTCAGCGTCTTTTTGTTTTTTTCTTAGTCTCTCTAATCCTTCAACTTGTCTATCTGTTAATACTCTTTGTTTTGACATAGCTTCTTCAGCACGACTCAATTGTTGTGTATATTTTGCGTAATTTTCTGCTGCTTTTTTAACTTTGTTACTTAGATCCAATATATTGCTTCTGACTTCTGGCAACTTCTCATTTAAAGTACCTAATTTTAATTTATTAAAAGCTGTGCCAAGTTTATTAACTTCTTTTTGACTACTACCAAGCGCAGTTGCTAATTGCTTATTACTATTAGCCATAGTTGTTACTGCTTTACTTGATGAAGCAATAGCTGTACCAGCAACTACAGCTTTAGTAGCTGTTCCTGCAAATGATGAATTAAGACTAACTGTTGTGCCTTTTAAGCTGTTTAACTTATTAGAAAGACTACCTAATGCACTACCAGTTAATGATTTAATCTTATTACCGAAATTAGTAAATATGTTGCCAGATTTAGTACCTTCAGTATTAAGTCTTGTAGTAGAATCAACTAATTTTTGGAATGTTTGTTTAGCTGTGTCAGATATTCTTGATTTTAAGTCTTTGAATTTATTACCTGTGTCTGATGCTTTAGATTTAACGGCATCTAATTTTGAAGATAGTGTACTAAATACACCTGATTTAATATTATTTATATTGTTCTTTATATTAGTAAATCCATTAGATACAGCAGGGCATTTATCTTTAATCTTATCTAAAGATGCTCTAACGGTTTCAATCGTTTTGGTAGATATGTTGTTTATTGCGTCCTTAATCTTAGTGAATCCACTTGCTACTGCTGGGCATTTATTATTTAATGTTGTTATGGATCTGGTCAACGCTTCAATCGTTTTGGTAGATATGCTGCTTAATACATTCTTTACATTAGATAAGCTCTTAGATACAGTAGAAGCTCCTTTGCTCATGCTAGTTAATGCTTTGTTTACTGCTTCTATAGATTTAGTTTTTAAGCTGTTTAATGTTTTTTGTAAAGATTGCAATGTTTTGTTGTTGTTCTTAACAGTCTTATTCATGTTGTCAAACTGTTTAACTACTTTATCTAATTTAGATTTGGCAATATCCTTTAAGCTCTTTATGTTTTGTTGTAATTGTTTATCAACCTTTTTACTGCCTTTAGTGATATTGTCAAACTGCTTATTTAAGTTCTTATCTATCTTAGATTTGCTTATCTTATCACTAGACTTCTTCATATTGTTTAGTGATTTAGTAGCATCTGATATCGCTTTTTTGAACTTCGAAGTGTTGGCTGTGATCTTAACATTAATTTTTTTATCCATGTCTACACCGCCTTTTATTTATTGTTTTCGTAATCATCAAATAAGTCTAATATTTCTTGTTTCTCTTTTTGTGTTACTTTCTTACCAGATTCATTATTAGCTTCATTTTTACTATTAAATGGATCAATAGGTTTGAACTTCTTATGTTTTGAACTACCTAAGAAGATACCTATTGCATTGAATGTAGCGTAATAATTAAGATAGTATAAATGTTCTTGTTCCTTTTCATAGCCTTCCAATGCGAGCCTAGCTTCTTTATAAGTTAGGTCATAAAAAATAATGGGCGACATTCCCATGCCGCCCACCAGTTTTCTAAATAAGTTTTCGACCATTTCTACAAACGAAGTGGGCTCATCTACTTTGCATCTTCAGCTTCGGCTTCATCTTTGTTTTCTCTGGAACCTAATGAAGCAGCTAAAGCTTCCATTACTAGCTCTAGTATGTCGCCCAATTCATGGTCGTCTTGTATATACTGATCCATTAAAGTACCAGCCTTATTTTGAGTTATCTTTTTGTCTCCACCTTTAAGTCCGAAATACACAAAATCTCTTATTGTTGGTAAGTCAAATGTTATTAACTCAAGATTCATTACGTCTATGCCTGCTTTAGTCATATCACATAATGTATTTATAGTATATTTTAATTCGTATTCTTCTTTTCCTATTCTGATTATTGTTCCAGTCATTGTCGTCTATCCTTTCGATATTAAATTGTTATTTATACTTGTGGAGTTTGTGTTGTAACTTTATCTTCTAATTTACCAGCACCAGATAATTCCATTGAATATGTAGTTAAATCTTCGTATGGTGCGTCTAAGTCTAATGAAGTTATGTAAGCTTCACCTTCATAGTTAATTGTACCTGCTTCGTTTTTAAATACTGCTGTTATAGCTGTACTATCCATGAAAGCTTTTACTGCTGTTTTATATCCTTCGTCATTTACATATACAACACCATCACATGATGCACTCCATTGTTTTGGTCCAGATATATTTATATACCAGTCACCAGAATCTTTACATGAAGCATCTATTGTATCTGCTGACATACTTATAGTTGTGCTTTTTTGTCCGCCTATTTTAGTTGTTCCTGCGTATAATAAAAGGTCTACACCTCTGATTACTTTATCTTTGATTGTTGTTTCTGCCATTTATATCAAACCTTTCTTATTTCTTTTCGCATATTGTGTACTTCATAACTATTAATGAATGTCTATATGTCTCGTCTACGTGGATACCTATTATCTCTCCACCTCTGTTATCAGAGACAGTAGTTATGTCATTACGTTCTAATTGTGGATACATAACAAATGCATCCGTCTCTATCTCATCAGATAATGCTTTTAAAACATCATCTGTAATTTGTAATACTTCCTTGCGTCCTTTGTATGTGCTAAACACATGAATGTATTGATAATATGTTTTGCCATCGTAATCTTTACCGCCGTTATCTAATTCAGTTGAATAATCTACTCGGATATGAGGGTTTGCAGCATCGGCTGGCACTTCATCATATACATTGTAAGGAAGCTTCTTGATTTTATCGAATATTGCCTTAAATACGTCGTATAGCTTAATCATTAGAATAACCTCTCGATTGCATCTGCTATTCTATCTTCTATTCCATCCATTTCAGCATTAGCCGCTGTTTCTAGGAAAGGTTTAGCTGATTGATAGCGAGTGCCATCATGTACATAACCAGCGTATTCAACATTAGAGCCAATATCAGCTTCAAGGTCACCTACTTCTGTTGTAATTGAGCGTCTTAAATGTCCTGTATCTACTGGGCAATTAGCTTTAGCTCCTCTTTCTATCTTATAAGCTGTTTTCTCTATTTCTTGTTGTACTATTTCATTGATATCTGAATCATTAAGATTGAAATCTGATGTGTCTACTGTTATCTTTAAATCCATTACTTATCAGCTCTTTCCATTTCGATAATAAGACATTTGCCTGCATCCATTACTGAAATCTTCTTATATTCAATGTCTTTATACTTTATGAAGTAGTCAGAATAGATATCGTCAACAAATGACTTATCTTTAGTGAATAGTTTGTTTCTGGAATATGTGAGAGGCAATCCCGCAGAGTTTATTGTTTTTACTGTATAAGGTGCGATTTTGCATTTAATAGTGGCTACTGTTTCTTTTACCATTTCTAATCCACCCATGCCATCATCTTTTTCTGATACAGTGATTATATTGGCGCGGTCTCTGTAATCCATTAGATAAATCTAAATCCTCCGCCGCCGCTTTTTCTTTTTTTGTATCTATTCATTATAGGCAGGTATTCGTTAAAATCATTTTCAGTATTGTATGTAGTAGATAATACATCTACTTTTTCTGTATCTATGCCTTCAGATCCTATTCGTCTGTATCTTTTAATTGCCACTTCTTCAGCTATAAATTCAAGTTCTGTGGGAACATTTAGATCCATGTAAATATGCATGAAGTTTATAGCGTCTGACAATAAAACCGCTAATAATTCGTCTTCGGCATCGTCTGTTATTCCTAGTTTAATTTTCATATTAGTTAGATCCATAGAATCTACCACCTTTACTTGCTACTTTTAGCAGATCTCTTAGCTGCCTTAGTAGCTTTCTTAGTTTCTTTATTATTAGCTGTATTCTTAGCAGCTTCGTTTTCTTTACGTATTCTAAAAGTAGCTAATCCCATAATTAAGCTCCTGGTGTTATAGTAGCTTTAACTATTTTTGATTCGTCTTCTAAGTATGCTACATAATGTTCATCTGCTACATATACATTACTTTTGTTTACTATGTCTCTATCAGCTTCAACCATTACATTTCTTTTCATTAATATCTTAACTGCTCCAGCTTTAACTAAGAATGCTTCAGTAGCTTTAACTTTATTAGATACAACTATTCTGCATCCAAATATTCTACCAACTTCACCGTTGATTATTACATCACCTTGGTTAACTTGTACAAAGTCTGGGTCTTTTCTTAATATAGCTAAATGAGCTGGGTTTATTACAGCAGTCATATCTTCTTCTAAGTCTTCACCGAATTTAGCCATCATATCAGATATAACGTATTTATCAAAAGCTTTAGCTGTAACTTCTAATGTGGCTTTTCTGAATGCTTCTGCACAGTCATTATCTACTTTACCAGCTATAGACATTAATAATTGTTTAGCTACTTCATCTTCTGGGTCTCCATATGCAGATAACACAGCTTCATCTGTTAATCTAACACCTTTACCAGCTTTTTTAACTTTAACGTCCACTTTAGTAGCAGATAAGTTAGCTACAGTTACATCTTCACCTTCTTCTACGTCTTCAGCTAATCCTATGAATGCGTATTTAGGTAAGCTTAATGTATCACCAGGTACGCCAACTAAATCATTTCTTACTGCACATAAAGGTGCAAATTTTATTGCGTCCATTAATTTAACGTCTAAGTATTCTGCTAATACTTGAGGGTCTATTAAATTTGCTAATTTTGTTCCATTGTATGCCATTTATATCAAACCTTTCTCTCTATTGATCTTTGTTTCTCTTGTATTCAGCAAATTCACTAAAGCTCATAGTTTTTGGATCTTTTGTTGGCTCTTTATGTCTAGGCGAAGTAGGAGTTGTTCCTTTAAGCTTCGATTCCATTGCTTTGTTTATTGCATCTTGCCACTTAGCCTCAAAATTATCTATGTTCTTTAGCGTATCTTCTGCTGTTTCTGCCATTAATTGTTCAGCAAATTCTATTGGCAAATTCTTTGCTGCTAATTGTTTGCTTGTTTCGTTAAGCATCTTTTCTTTATTTAAGGCTGCTTGAGCCTCATTGAACTCTTGTTCTTTTTGTTCAAATTCTTTAACTTTCTTATCAAATAAAGCTTGTTGACGTTCTGCTTCACTCATTTGAGCCATACGTGCAGCTTCATCAGCTTCTTCTTTGATCTTTTGTTCCATTTTCTTACGTTCTTTTGATAAACGTTTTTCGATTATTGCATCAAGTTCTGCTTGTGTGAACATCTTTTCTGTTGGTTCGTCTTTAACTGGATCAGTTACTTGTTGCGCGCTTTTATCATCAACTGGTTCAGTTACTTGTGTTGTGTCTTTTACATCTTCCATTGTTTGTTCCTCCTAGTTAACGTCTTAGTGACGGTATTGTTATCCGAGTTCTCTTTAACGTCTGAATCAAGTAAGAAGACAATTAAAAAACAGCTTGTTAAGCTGCTTGTTTGTCATATTTTTGATTTTTCTATTACTAACGGTGCGATACAACATCTACAATTTGCCGAGGGTGAAACGGAGGAATATTATCTCCAGGTCTCGTTTCACTTAACGGTATCACCTCCCCTTCCTTGTCAATACAAGTTGGACAAGTTCGTTGATCGCCTGCTATCATTATCTCTACTGCATTTACAAGCTTGCTATCTTCATAACCATGAAGACTGCCTTGCGTATAAGCATAACAAGATTCAGTTCTAACTAATCTTTCTGCTTGATACTTAGCTACATGGCATCTATCGCGTAACGATTTACCCATTTTTTGTATTGAATCGCCTCGTATTATGCCTTTTGTTAAATCGTCATTGATCCAATTAAGAAGTTGACGCTTATTTCTCCATATTCTATCGCTAAACATAGCTCCAGCGTACGGATAGCGTATTACTTCTTCTACTGATCTATGATTAATTACTGTTTTGTTTATTTGCATGTTTTCAAGTGAATCATTATATCCTCGCGTATAAGCTCCATTTAAATAATCATCTAATGTTATCTGTACGTTATCGCTTACTTCTATTAACTTAGCGCTTATAGAATCAAGTAATGCTTGAAAGCGTGTTACTTCTTTACGAGAGGACAACTGGGCAATTTCGCTTAGTATGTTTTCATCTCTTGTAGCTTCATATGCTCTTTTTAGTTGTTCTATTCTTTGTCTGTATTCTCTATCTTCTATTGGTGTTAATCTTTGTTGTGCTTGTTGAAGTGTTATGTGATTGTCTGAAGCATATTGAACAAAGAAATCATTAAGCTCTCTGTTTATTTCATTGAATGCTCTGTTATATGCTTTATTAATATCGCGAAGTACTTTATCTTCTGCTTTTTGTAATGAGTGCATTTTATCGTATAGTCTTTCGCGCCAATATGATCGGCTTCCTTGACCTGCGTAATATATTCCCATAGCTATTCACCGTCTTTATCATCAGAATGTGTGTGGTCATGTGTTTGTTCAGGATATATATTAAGTTGATCTATGTATTCTTGTTTCTCTTTAGCTATTAGTTCAAGTTCTTTATCTGGATCTTCTATAAAGTCTAATTGCGATAATAATGTTTTCTGAGATACAATACCATTTAGTTTTGATACCATATCTACTATTTCAGCTTCATTATTAGGTAAAGCACGTGTAAATGTTATTCTTATGTCTCTGTAATCGAAATTCATGCCTCTTAAGTTTTGTATAGTAGTTATTAGCTCTAACATACGTTGAATAGATTTACGCCATTTACTTTCTTTCTTGCTCATATCTTTCTCAAGATTAAATAACTTGTATCTTAAACCTACTCCTGATGCATTCCCAAAGTTTTCATCTGATAGCGCTGGTGTCTTTGTTAGCTTATGATAATCATCTGTTAGTCTATCAAGTGTGTTTTGTATGTATGTATCATTTATATCTTTAATTAAGAATTTAGCGTCTCCATCTGCTAGTGTTACGAGTGTACGATTAGATTTCATTTCTTCGAATGGATTAATACCTAAAGCGTCAAGATCATTTAAATCATCTACTACGCCTTTTAAGTGTAGATATGCATTATCGAAATAGTCTATTTCATTAACGCTATTAGAAAGTATAGATTCAATAGCATCAACTATAGATATATGTTTCTCGAAGCTTCCACATCTAGTAGAGTTCTCTATAAATTCTATAACTGGTATATCATTAAATAAATTTGGTGTTGTTCCTATTATTTCTGGGGATTCATAAGGTCCTGCTAATTCAAATATGTTTTCTTTTGTGTATAGTGTGATTTTTATTTTATCGTATCCTTCTACTGCATCTTCGTATTCAAAATAACGAAGTGCGCCAACTACATTGTGTTCTATAGTAGAATCATGAATAACTAGAGTGTTATATGGATCATCTACACCTAGTCTAATCATTCCATCTTCATCTAGGTATACGATAAGGAAGGCGTGGCCGTAAATTGAACTCATTAAATCAAGTTCGCTATTTATATCTTGAAAGTCATTATATTCCATGATTTCATGTATCATTTCGTTTTGTTGTTCATTATCTGATGTGAATGTTATAGGTTCTCCTGAGAAATAACCGCAGCGTATATCTACTGTATATGCTGGTAAATCTACTACTACTTTATTGTTTGGCTTGGTTGGATCGTCAAACGTTCTTTTAAGTATGTCATGCTTGCCGTCATAGTATCTTTCATTCTTCTTATACTTAGCTGAGTATTCTTTATGTTGTGTTATTATTTCCATTATGTCGCCTATCTTTAAATCATCAACATCTGTTTGGAAATATGGTATATGTCGGTATTTATACATTAAGCTTCAGATCCTCCTTTACTAGAATTTAGTTTTAATAGTTCCAAATTTCTTTTGTTTATTAAATTGTTCGGCTACACCAGTTGTTGCATCTGGTGCGTCATCGTGAGTATTTTTTCCTTCTTTTTGGTATGACACCATAGCGTTATAATAATCTGGATACATTACCTTCCAGTTCTTAGGAAAGTATATATGCTCCATAACCCATGGAGAGTTTGAATATATACGAGCTTCTTTGTTATCTGATTGATGGAACCAGTTTATAACGCATTTATTGTTTTTATATTTATCATTAAGTATTCTTTTAACTGAACGTGCGAATGAGCGTCCACCGTTATTACTTTCAATGTCTGCTTTATTACATCCAGATTCATATAAGGCTTTAGCGACGAGTTGTTCTGTAATCTCCATAGGCTCTTTAGTATATATAACATTTAATACGTATGCTTCATTTTCGTATACGCCATAAATAATGTTACATAAGTAATCTGCGCCTTGATCTGCTGTGTCGCAATAAGATTTAATTATCTTAAACTTATCTGGTAATCTATCATAAGTCTTAAAGCTAGTGTATAATCTACCTTTAATATCTATTGGTTCTTGTTGATAGTTAGCAGAAGCTATATCTTGACCCATGGCTCTTACTTTTGATTCATATGATTTACGAGATAGTACTTTATCACAAAGCATAGTTCCATCATCTTGTAGAGCCTTCATGTTAATATGCTTTATCTTAGCACCGTCTGATTTGTAATAATCAAGCGCTCTACCTGCTAAATCATCAGATGCCCAACGAGTCATTATTATAATTATTTTGCCGCCTTCTTCAAGACGTGATAACATTGTATTGGTATACCAATCCCAGTGCTTTTCTTTAACGTTTTCGTTATAAGCTTCTTCTGCATTTTTTATTAAATCATCTATAATAAGTAGTGATGCACCAAAACCTGTAGCTGTCCCTGTTGGTGAAGTGGATAAATAGTTATTGTATCCATTCTCAAGAGACCATAGATTCATAGAACCATCACCACGTTTAATTCTCACACCTGGAAATACATCGCTGAATACTATTTTAGATTCATCAGCTTTTTCTTCTTGTATGTCATTTCTAACACTCTTACTAAAAGTAGTAGATAAAGTCTCATTGTAAGATCCACACATTATCTTTTCGTTTTGGTTATGACCCAATACCCATTCAACGAATAAAGAAGCTGTTCTGCTTTTACCATGACGTGGTGGAAGATTAATAATTAATACTTCATCATCACCTTCATAAAACTCTTGAAGCGTATCACATAAATCAACTATATATGTACGATCTTCTTTATAAAAGTCTGGAGCTTTAAGTTTGCAGTAGTCAAAGAACCTTCTGCGTGCTGTTTCGCATCTAAAAGCAAATGCTACGTCTTTATCGCTTATCATATTTATCAAGCCAATCCTTCATTTCTTCATACGTAAAACCTTCTAGTGGGTTTGTATTTGTAGTTGTTAAATCACCACTAAGCTTTACAGATTGCTTCTTATCTGGATACAAGTCAAGTAGATTACATGCTTTATCTAATGAGTTAATATAAGCATTAGCTGTAGCTTGTCTAATACCACAAGCTTCTATTGTTTCTTTAGCTTCATTCATTAACCATAAATAATTTTCAAGTGCTTTATCTCTATCTAATGAATATTTTTCTCTTTGTCGTTCTTCTTCTATAGCTTTTAATTCGTTATATCTACCCGCGACCTTCCCGTTTTTCAGTAATTCGCAGGCTCTTTTATCTACTGTTGAATCTTTCATATTGGCGGCATTATATGCTTCTTTATACGCCTCACGTTGACTTTTACCACTTACTAAGGCTTGTACAAAATTCTCTTGTTTTTGCGTTAACTTGCTCATAATAACACCGCCTTTCTTTTTGTTGTTTAACTATCTTCTGTAATTAAAATAGCGTTGTCTTCAGTAGTTAGCACGCTATTATCTTCATTTGTGTATGCTGTTCCCTCCCATGATAAATCAGGTGATGCAAAGTCTAATTCTAGTATGCATCCATCTTCCAGAGCGAATAGGCTGCCATCTTCTAGCTCAAGGCAGTTTTTGTATTTTTGTGTTACTGTGCCGCCATTAGCTATTATTGATGCGACTTGTCTTTGTAGTTCTTCTACTTGTGCGCTTAAATCTTGTACTGTTTTACTCAGATCATCTATAATTGCTAAAGTGGAATCATCAACACCTGCATCTGAATTATCACTTGTATCTATCCATACCATATCTTTATATGTTTCGCCGTATTGTTCTAGTGTTGGCGGTTCTTCGCTGACATGTAATTTATGATCCAGTGCGAGTTGATTAAGAATTAATCTAAGCATAGATTCATTACTAAGCATTTATATCAACTCCTTTATGTCTTAATGTTATATTGTTATAAGGCCGCGAGAATATGCGGCCTTGGAGTGGATAAATAATATTGAATAAATTGCACAAAAGAATAAACAACATAACATCTTCGTATATATAATGACAAGTCAGTAAACTTTTTTCGTTTTTGGGCAAAAAAAATAAAGCCGCTTTTCAGCGGCAAAAAGGAGATTTAAATATTTTTTTATACAACTATAAATATGACTTTAACTTCTATATATATAATACCAAGTCGGTAAACTTTTTACTTACTGTAGATCCATCTGTTATTATTCATCTTTATATGTAAATCTTCTTCTATGTTATCATTTAGCTTATCGTATATAGCTTTTTTCATTTTGTAACTTGCTTGTTTTGTATATAATTCTTCATTTGTATTCATATCTCTTATTTCTCCAGATTCAGTTATATAATTATTTTTATAAGTATCTACGTATCTTAACTGGATTCTTGTTAAATAATCTTTATTTATATATGTATCAAATATATAACGTGTTATCGTTATGTAGTTATCTTCTGGTTCAATCTCTTTATCTAATTCACTATGTTCAACAATTTCATCTATATCAACATTATACATATTGCAATAAGTATAGCTGTCTGTTTCTTTATCGTAATTATAAGTAATATTATTATTAATGCTTTCGTCTCTACTCATTTGATTATATTTATTATTACAAAATGCTATAATGTTTTTTTCTTTTTGTTTATCGCTTAGGCTATTCCAGTGATCCATCGGTGTATTATTTAAATACTCTAACATTAATAAATATGTATATGATTGTATTTCTTCACTATCTTTTATGCCTCTTAATCTCTTTTTGCCTATCTTATTAATCTTATGTACTGTATTTCTAAATGTGTTATCTTTATTATCTTTATCCATAAATACTTCCATTATGTTGTTTGCTTGTGTATTATTCATATTAAAATCAGCTCCTGTAATGTAATTTTTAATTATTGTCTCTTGCTGATTTTTCTCTCCCTTTTATGTATAAGCTAAGTTGTTTTGTTATAATCTTCTAGATACATCCAGATCATCTTTTCTCCTGTTACTGGATGTTTGCCCGCGGATTTGCGCTCACCTCTGCAACATTTACTTATATGAGAGTTTGATACTTGATATTTTCCTTCAGCTTCTAATGTTGTATTAAACACTTCTCCAGTTGTTGTGCATATTATTTTTTTTATTGTTATTGGCTTACTTTTCATAAATTCGCTATAATCTTTATCTGGATCATATCGAGATTTAGTTATAAGAAAATAACCTTTTACTTGATAAGGACGATCATTTTTTTTACTGTTAGATATTGCATGCTGTACCGATACACATGACAAGTTTTTATTCTTTGCAAATTCTGATTTATCTATATACTCCTTACCATCATTAAGACACACAAAAGGTTCTGTACCCTTTCTGCAATTCGCTGTTTTACAATATTCATCTCTAATATCTGGAGTATTGAATCTATCGCCATCATCTAATTGTTGATTCAGTTTATTTAATTGTTTAAATAAGAATACTCTTAATTCTTTCAGTTGTGGATTTGTAAGAGTATTATTTTTATTAAATGCTCTACGTGTGTCTACTGATACATCTGTTATATCAATAGTACCTTGACTTGCTTTTAGATCTGTTATAAAGTTATTGGATTCAAGAATGCGCTCGATTTGTTTTATCTTATACTTTATGTTTTCTTTCTTCGGATCTTTATTACCTAATGCTTTAAGTATTCTTTTTTTAATTGTTCGTGATTCGTTTGAGTTATATTCTGTAAAAGCTCCGCAGTTTCGATCATATAGATAAGTCATACTCTCCTTTGTGAGTATTGCATGCTTATGATTTTCTAACCATATTGAATATTCACTGTGATTATCACATATATCATATGATTCATCTTTTATATCTTCTATTGTTTTATCTTCTTTAAAGTCTTTAATATGGAATTCTGGAATGGTTTCTCGCTTAGGAGGAAACGTATGGCGTATGATGTTACGGTTTGTTATTGTATAAAGCCAGGCTTTATACAATTCATTATTTAAATCTATATCCATCTTATCTGATAATTCAAAGAGAGCTTCGTAGAGAGATGCAATTACTTCATCTCTCGCAATTTCTTCTGATTCAAATACAAATGAATATTTTTTCATTAACGATACAATAATAATTCTGATGTTATTATTCATAATTCTTTGATTTAATTTTCCGCTTGGATAAAATTTAATATTATCTGTCATTATCTTATCTATTATTTGTTTCTTGTTATTCATTTCGTTATCGACCACCTCTGTAATATCTTCTAATTATTAATATAGTATTTTTATTCTACATTATCAGTATTTTCGAGTTTAACGTAGATGCGTCCGTCATAGTATTCTTGGCATGTATCTATTCTTTTTGCTCTAATATCTGTTATAAGGGAATCATTGAAATTATAATATTTACTTATTTCATCTATAATGGATTTTGAGAAATTAGATGTGTCAAAGTTTGGTTTGCATATATATCCTAATGATATCTTCATAGGCTTTGTTGTATCTAAATTATGATAATCTAAAGGTAAACATTGATCCAAGTGAAGTTTGTCGATCCATTTAACATATGCATCTGTTTTAACTTGTTTGTGAGTGTTTACATTGTATGTATATTGGTAATTGTTACTAAAAGGATGAACAGGAATTTCATAATAGTTTGCGTCTTCCATATTAAAGTCTTCATATAGTTCTGTATATTTATCTTCTAGTTTATTCATCTTCTTAGTTATTGATGATCTTAGGCCGCCATTTCTTTTATTATTTAGCTTTATAATATCATCTTGAATATCAACTATTAATTCTTGTATTCCTAATAATTCTGAAGGTCTCATTAATTGTACTTCATTTGCTATTTTATCTTGTAATGTATCTATTATTATTTTTGATGCTTTAATTCGATCTTTATTATTAATTCTTTTTGCTTTTGATTCAACTTTAGATAATTCTATATATTCTTCATATGTTTTTCTTGGGTCTGTAGATTCAGTAAATGTTTTTCTTATTCTTCTTATACCATATTTAGATTGATAATCTATAGATTCAATAGAAGCTGTTGGTCCGATATAACATCCTGTTTTTCTTATGGTAGGTAATACTTCATTTGTTACCCATTTTCTAAATGGTTTGCATTTATCTGTATGTGCTTCTAACATAAAATCATATAGTTGTGATTCAGTTAGATATTTTCGCCCATCGTGGGCGAATGTTGATATTTCAGCGTTTTCTACTATTTTATCTATTCTATCTTTTTGGGGCGCACATGATGTACGCTTTCCATTCCATCTGCAATATCCCAACGCTTTGCCTGTTGAATATAATTCAAATAATAGCTCGTTATTTTCATCTACTATTATTTGTACGTTAGCACCTTCGAATACTGTTGATAAGTTGTTATTTTTTTCTGTCATATTATCAGATCCTTTCTTATGTTTATATAATTGTATTACGTGTTTTTTGTGCCTTATTATTGATTAA
>ERZ1034719.331-NODE-331-length-30190-cov-6.542061_pt1 | contig 30190 bp, 48 predicted proteins | sample MGYA00520703_ERZ1034719 | MGnify/ENA primary metagenome ERZ1034719 (study PRJEB33766, sample SAMN09781716) | gut metagenome | biome: gut microbiome | host: Homo sapiens | place: Madagascar | study: EMG produced TPA metagenomics assembly of the PRJNA485056 data set...
GTGCCGTCGCCGCCCGACCAGTTGAAGTCCTCGCCGATGATGGGCGCGGAAATGGACGCGCCTCTGCCGCCCGTGCCGAATCGAATCAAATTAGGCATACCGTCCTCCTTACGTGTCCTTGCGCAGAATGCAGCGCAGGGGAATGTCCACCGTGGGCTTCGCGCCAAATGCCTTGAAGGTCACGCTGCCCACGCCCTGGCCGCCGTCCACGATGTTTGCCGCCTGCCACGCTGCCAGCTGCTCTGCCGTGATGCTGGTGCTGTTGGCCCAGTCCTGCGTGCTGGTGGTGGTCACGCCCGCCACCGTTGCTGTATAGGTATAGGGGGCCTCCGTTCCGGCCCAGTTGGCCGCCAGCAGCGTCACGTTGACGATGGTGGACTTGTCCACCTTGTTCCCCACCTGCGCCAACAAGGAATTGAACGCCGTTTCCGTGCCGGTGTAGCCGCCGTCCTGCGCCGCCTCGTAGGCGGACTTACCAGCCTCTCCCGTGTTGCCCTTGTCGCCCTTGTCGCCCTTGGGGCCTTTCAGTGCACCCGCATTGACCCACGCGGCCTTGTCCACGTCCCACTGGTACACCACGTTGCTGTCCGATGTACCCACAAACCATGCGTCGCCCTCGCTGCCGGTGGGGTGGGCCGCTTGCAGGGCGGCGAGGGTGGCATATAAGCCCTTGACCACGTAGCTGTTGCCGGGGTCGCCCTTGGGGCCGGTGTCGCCTGTGTTGCCCTTGTCGCCCTTGTTGCCGTTCCAGATGTACTTCTCCAGCGTGTTTTCGCTGGAGACTTCACCGTCTGCGCCGTAGACCGTCTCCTTGATGGTCAGCTTATAGCCACCATTGGGATGCTCGGTCGTGCCGGCAGCTGCGGTGACTGAAATACTCACGTCGCTGCCGTGGACGCCGATCGGCCCCTGCGCTCCGGTGCTGCCTGTGGGGCCGCGGAGATTGCCGGACGTCCACACCGCGCCGTCCGCGGCGGTGATCGTCATGGTGTCGTTGTCATTAAAGTCAATGTCCGCGATGCCGCCGTGGCCGTCCAGCCACGCCAGCAGCGTCCGGCCCTGTACTTTCTTGGCCGTTCCAGCCTGCTCCATGACCAGCAGGTCGGTAGCGCCGATGGTGGTAGCCTCCGGCAGCTGGCCGATAGATCTGTCAGCCATCTTCCGTCACCTCCGTTTCCTCCGTTGCTGTAGCCAGCAGCCTGTCCAGCGCTTGAATGCACCCCAGCAGCAAGTCAAGATTGCCGCTGCCGTGTACCTCGATCCGATCCAGCGCCAGCCGGACGGACTGAATGGTGTTTTTTTCGGTTGTTTTCATTGAGCCCTCCTTATGTGGCCGCCAGTACACGCTTTGACGTGGTGACGCCGTCCTCGTTTTTGTAGCGGATGACCGTGCCTACATACTGTGCGCCGTTGACGTAGAGGCTTGGAGTAGAGATTAACCCCGTGTAGGTCTCGCCTGAAAATAGCTTGCTGATGTTGGCCACTTTCGCCGACAATGAATTCACGCTTGCCTTGGTCGCGTAAACCGTGCCGAAGTTCGCGATATCTGCTTGTATCGATGTTATCGCTCTGGCATTGGTGGCGATGTCGCCCGCATTGGTCTCGATATCGCTGGTATTGGTAGCAATATCCGCCGTGTTCTGCGCCGTCTGCTTCTTCTGCCGCACGGCGTCCCGTTCCTGCGCAGAGAGATACGGATACTCGTTGTCGATCTCCTCCTCCGCCGGAGCGCTCACCGTCGCCCGGAACAGCCGGGAAAACGTGGTCGTCTTGGCGTGTATTCCGCCGTAGATGCCGCCCACGGTCACGCCGTCGCCCAGCTCCGCCGCCGGGTCTAACAGCGCGTCAGCGGCCTCGTAGGGCTGATAGCGGTAGTTTTTGACCGCCGCCAGAATATTCGCCGCCAGCGTGTCGCCCTTGGTGGTGGGCAACAGCGGCACGTTGACCGTCAGCTCCCGTCCCGTATTGTCGCCGGACGTGTAGCTGTTGGTGCCGTCCGTCACCGTCACCTTGCTGTAGGGCTGCAGCTTGTCCGCCTCCGTCAGACTGGACGCACTGTTTCCTACAAAAATTTTACCCGACAAGAATCCTGTCACCTCCAAACGTGATGGCATTGCCGCCGTTGTCCACCAGATAATTGGTCTCCTTCGGCAGACTGTTCAGCAGCACCAGCCGCAGCTTGCCCACCGGCGTCATGCACCAGTTGCCGCCGTACCACCCGGCGATGGCCTGTAGCAGCTCCCGGCAGGTGTAGTTTCTGGGATTCGTCACCTTGTATTTCTTGCCGCTGGCGAAGAAGCTCTCCGTCTCGCTGTCCAGCGTGATCCCGACTTGGGTACAGACCCGGTTGACGATGGTGATATCCGTCACGCCGCCGGTGCCCACGCTGCCGGTGTACCACTGCTCCGTGGCCAGCATCTTGTCATAGCCGTGCAGCGTCAGCACGCCGGTCTGCTTGTTGTAGCTCCGCTTGTCCACGTTGTAGACCCCCTGCGCGATCCACTCGCTGGGCTCGCCGGAATCGCCCACAAGCCGCACCTGCGGCCTTAATTCGGCCATTCTGGCCACGCTGGAGGAGAGCACCCCCAGCAGCTGCACGGATATTTCCCCGGCCACCGCCCCGCCCACCGTGGGGGTGGTTCCGGAAAACAACGCCTCCACCGTCTGCAGGCTGTTCTTTACCAGCTGGGGCGTGGTGTAGGCCACGCCGTCGATCAGCAGGCGGTTTTCTGTCTCGTGGGGCAGTGCCAGCAGTTCCCGATACCGTTCGCTCGTTGTCTGCATCTTACAGCTCCTCCAGCGTGATGTTCTTCGCCTGCACCCAGCGCTGGCCGCCGGCGAGACAGCGGCTCAAAAACTGCGCCGTCTGCGCCGGGGCCTGCATGCTGGCCACTACCACGGCCTGCCGCTGCAGGCAGAAATACTCCACCGTCACAGGGTGCTGCAGCAGCGCCGCGCAGATGCGTGCGGCGGCTGTGGCGCTCTGGGGGTTCAGCTTCACCGTCACGCTGCCCCGCAGCCGCAGTAGGCTGCAATGGTCTACGCCGTCCATGGTGGTCACCTTATCGGTGAACACCGGCGTCACGGCCGTGGTGTAGCCGTCCCGCTCCACGTAGGGGGCCAGATCCACGCCCGACGCCTTGAATCGATAGGCTATCATCCCCTCGCCCTCGCTCTCTGCATGGTGTAGTCGTAGGCCGTCTCGCCGATCACCCGGCCGTCCAGCACGCTCTGCACCACAATGGTGACGGGCTGTCCGGCGCCCAGCTTGTCGGAGATGCCGCCCAGCAGCCCCTCCACGCCCTTCAGGCTTGGCCCGCTGCCGGAGAGCGGCTGCACCACAGCCCTGCCGCCGGTCAGCGTCAGCAGCTCCGGCCCGGCCTCGCCCACCACAGCGCTGCCCTGGGACAGAATGCCGCCGCTGGCCAGCATCGGAAGCTTGACGTTGGGGATCAGCCCCAACCCCTTCCAATCTGCGCCGACAACGCCAGCCGCCCATGTGACGACCTTGTTGAAGCCGCCGATCAGTCCGTTGATTCTGTCGATTATGCCGTTTATCATTCGCTCTACAATGCCGATCACGCCGTTAAGGATAGACTTCGCAAAGTCAGCGATGGCAGAAAACGCGGTCTTGAACGCGTTCTTGATGCTCTCCCATGCCGTGGTAAAGAAGCTGACGATCGGCTGGATCACCTTCTTATTAAACCACCCCGCGACAGAGCCCCAAATTGCCACGATATCTGTCCAGAGACTTGCAAAGAAGCCGGATACGGCCTCCCACACGCCCTGGAAGAATCCAACAACGGGCTGGATTACGTTCCCGTCAAACCACGCCGCTACGGCGCTCCAGATGGCAACGATATCATTCCATAGCGCTACGAAGAAGCCGGACACGGCTTCCCACAACCCCTGAAAGAACCCGACGATCGGCTGGATCACGTTTTCGTTAAACCAAGTGGCCGCGGTCTGCCACACGGCCTGAATGATAAGCCAGCAGCCCTCAAAGAACGTGCTGATCCATTCCACGATAGGCGCGAAGAAGTTCACAATGGGTTGGATCACGTTCGCGTTGAACCATTCCCCGACCGAAGACCAGATCGCCACGATATCGCTCCACAGGTCTGCAAAAAAGCCGGACACGCTTTTCCACAACCCCTTAAAGAAGTTGACGACGGGAGTTATCACGTTGTCCTTGATCCAGCTGCCTACCTTCGAGAGCGTCGCCTTGATCTTGTCCCAGTTTTTTACAATCAGCGCGACAAGGTCTGTGATCGCGCCGACTATCAAACCGATCAAAGCGCCGATTCCGGCGCCTATCGGGCCGCCGGCTGCGCCGATGATAGCGCCCGCCCCCGCGCCTGCCATCGTGGAGCCCAGCGGCACCAACAGCCCGTTGAGCCAGTTCAGACCGTTCTTGAATGCGTCGTAGGCCTGCGTCACAAACAGCGGGATACCGGCCACAATCCCGCCGACCGCCGCAGCGATCATGCCGCCGCTAATTGCCCCACCTGCTGCCGCTCCGGCCGAAGCGGCAGCAGGCGCAAGCTTTGAAAATTTGCTGACCACTTCTGCGATGTTCGCCAGCGTGCTCGCTACCGGCGAGATGGCGGCCACCACCGCCGTGCCGCCCAGCGCGAACTTCGCCCCGCCGGGCAGGTGATCCCAGATATTCTCCAGAATGGGGATAACGTTGTCCGCCACGTTCTGAAATGCGTCGATCATGTCTTCCGTCAGCTGCTCCACGTCCGCGTTGGCGTCGCCCATGCCCGCCGCCAGATTGCTGATGGCCGCCTTCAGGGTGGCGATAGAGCCGGAGATCGTCCCCTCCGCTTCCTTGGCGGTGGTGCCGGTAATGTCCATCTCCGTCTGGATCACGTGGATCGCGTTGACAATATCGGCGTAGTTGCCGATGTCATAGTGGATGCCGGACAGCTTTTCCGCCTCATCCAGCAGCCGCTGCATCTCCTCTTTCGTGCCGCCAAACCCCAGCTTCAGGTTGTCCAGCATGGTGTAGTTCTGCTTGGCAAAGCCCTGATAGGCGTTCTGGATGCTCTTGATGTCGCTGCCCATCTTGTTAGCGTTGTCCGCCATGTCCGTGATGGCCACGTCTACCAGCTCCACGGCTTTCTCGGTGTCGCCGCCCAGACTGCTCACCAGCGAAGCGGCGAAGCCTGTCGCCGTCTCCATGTAGTTGTTGGCGCTCAGGCCCGCCGTCTTGTAGGCGGATTTTGCGTACTTTACCAGCTTTTTGGAGCTGCCCTTGAACAGCGTCTCCACGCCGCCGATCAGCTGCTCATAGTCGGCGTAGCTGTCCACGATCTTTACCGCAGCGCCGGCAGCGGCGCCCAGACCGACCTGCGCTGTGCGGGAGATGCCCTTTGTGGCGTCGGCCACTTTCTGCGCGCCGCTGGCCACCTTATCCGCCGTGGCGCCGATCTGTTCCATAGCCACGCTAGACTGCTCCGCAGCCTGCGTCAGGTCGTCCAGATTGCGCTCCGTCTCAATAATCTCCCGCCGGAGGCTCTGGAACTGGGCACCGTTCTCGTCCACGCCTGCGTCCTTCAGCTGCTTCTCGGCGTCCTTTAGCTGCTCCAGCTTGTCCTTGGTGTCGCCCACGGCCTTGGCCAGCAGTTCCTGCTTCTGCTTCAGCAGCTCCGTGTTGCCGGGGTCGAACTTCAGCAGCCGCTTGACGTCCCTCAGCTGAGCCTGCGTGTCGTTGATCTTACTGTTGACGCCTTGCAGCGCCTTGTCCAGACCAGACACGTCGCCGCCGATTTTGACGGTAATGCCCTTCACCCGGCTGTTGTTTGCCATGCGCCCACCACCTCCTTACTTGGGAAAAAATGCGTCGATATCGGCCTGTGTGGCCTTGTAGGGGTACTCGTGCCGGTCGTTGGCCTTCTCCGTGTAAAGGTCGTAGACCATGCCCATTGTCATCCCCGTCAGAGCCTCGTCAGACAACCCCAACTGGGCGCACCTCAGCATGAACTGCGCCCCGTTGGGCTCCCGGGTTGTCTGTCTCACTTTTTTGCCGGTGTACTGGTGGTCTCCTGGTTGGCACCCCACAGCTCAAGGATCACCGGCAGCACCTCGTAGACCGAGAACGTGCCGTCCAGCTGATCCAGCCACTCGTCCGGGCTTTTGCCCACCACCATGTCGCCGTTCATCAGCACCCGGCCGTTCTCCGTGTCCCGGAACTCGGCGGCGTGCTTCAGCATGACCCACGCCACGTCCTCGAAGATCTCCAGATTCATCACCGACATGGACGCCACGTTCTGCTCCTCCTCGTCCGCTCCGGCCTTCTTGGCCTTTTCCGCGGCGGCGTAGGCCTTCCGCAGCGTCGCCATGTCCTGGATCATGTCCCGGCCGATCAGGTGGCGATAGAGCCGCGGCACCAGCGCCGTGGCCCGCAGCGTAATGGTCTTGCCGTCAACGGTGATCGTCCTCTCCATTACACGGCCCCCTCCACGAACACTTCGTTAAACCAGCTGTTCTTGGTAGCCTCCGGCGTCTCGGAGGTCGTCCGGGCCATCACGTTGCCGTTGCCCAGCGGGGCGGCGGAGATGGTGCTGCTCTGGGTCTGGGGCTCCTTGGTGTCCTCCTTGGTCTTGGCGGCGATGGCCGGGCGGGTGCCCGTGCAGTTGTAGAGGACGTAGCAGTCCTCGTTCGCGTCGCCGTCGATCTGGAACAGCAGCGCAAAGGCCTTGGCCTCCGTGTTGGCGTTCTCCGTCAGCACCTTGCTAGTGGTGCCCAGCGTCATGCCCCAGACGTCCTGCAGCATCTTGTCCACGATGCGGGCCATCTCCAGATCGCCCTCGTAGCCGTTGTTTACGGGGCTCTGGTAGTACACGATGCCGTCGGCATAGAACTTTGTGATCTCGCCCTGCTGCTCCAGCTTCAGGTCCACCGCGCCCGGCACCGCCACCGGCGTGCCCCAGCTGTAAGTGGTGGCGCCGCCCGTCTTGGCTTCCGTCAGCACGGCGTAGTGCACGTTCTTCAGGTTAAACTGGACTTTGTTTTCATTAGCCATAATTACACCTCAAATTCATAGATGATTGCGTATACTCTCTCGTCCTCCACCCAGCCCTCGGTCTTGGTGTAGGCGATCTCCGCGCTTTGCAGCACGGTGTCCGCGGCGGCCTCCAGCGCCGTGTCCTTCTCGGCGGTATACAGCGCCGCCTCAATGGCCGGACAGGTGTAGTAGACCACGCCGTCGGCGTAGAACGGATTGTCGTTTTTCACCTGATAGGTGATCCGGGGCAGGGGAGGCCGCGGCCCTCTGGCGTTGTCCTGCCGCCACTGGTGATACACCACCGGCAGCCCCGTGCCCTTCAGTACAGCGTCTACTTGTGCCAGCGTCACGCTTACCTGCCCCCCTTCAGTCCACTCTTGATATACTTCTCCAACTTGTCCGCCGCATCATCCGCCGCCGGACGGATGTGGACAAACGCCTTGACGCGACCAAACGGCTTTCCTCTGATAATCAGATCGTGGCCCTTCTCCAACAGGTGCGTCAGCCGGTAGTGGGGATCCTTGGCATAGACCACCTTGGCGTAGGCGTACCGCTTCTTTGACTCGGCGTCCTGCTTGGATGCCCAGCTTTTCTGGTAGTCCCCCTTGCCGCCGATACCCGCCGCCGGGATATCACTGCGAATTTCCGCCACGGTCTCTTTGGTCACCTTGTCCACGGCGTCCTTCATGACGTCGACGGTCACGTCCCGGTATTCCTCCAGCACGCCCATCACGGCGTCCGCCAGCTGGTCGATCTCAATGCCTCTGCTCATCCCCGTACACCGTCCTTCATCTCGAGATAGAGCTCAATATCCCACCCGTCATTGACGGGGTAGGTGCGGTAGATACTGTACCGCTGCCCCCGGTAGTCGGCCTCCGTCTCTCCCTGATAGTCCACATAGGGGATAGTCACCACCAGCTCAGGCCGATGCCCGGCCGCGCCGGCAGCCGCCCACTCGCTGCGCCGGATGCCTCCGGCCTCGCACAGTACCCGCCGCCGATTTTCCGGCCCGGTCTTGCGGAACACGCCGATCTCGTCCTGCGTTCCCAATTCGGGCGCGATCAGATACAGCTCGTCAAACATCGCCGCCCTCCGGTTCCGTCGCCTTCCGCACCGCCCGGTCGTTGATGGCCATCTGCAGCGCCGGAGGCTTCTGCAAACCCGGGTCTTTCTGGCTGCGCCACAGCCACCCGGCGTAGAGGATCACCAGCGTCTGGTCGCTCTCGTCCTCCGTGTCGGCCCCGAACTTGTCGATGGCCGTCTGCAAAAAGCCCTCCAGCAGCTCGTCATAGGCGTCCGACGTCAGCGGCAGGCTCAGCTTCAGCCGCGTCAGCAGATTTTGCATTTCCATGGCGTTTCGCTCCTTTCTGCCGCAAGGCGGCGGACTGATTGCTGCTCCCGCTCAGTCCGCCGCCCGGCGTATATGCCTCAGGACGCGGGCACCGCGGCCACATTGCCCGCGGAGATCACGCGATCCTTGGCGTCGACCTCCACCACGGTAATGGGAGCGCCCGCCGCCGCGGCGATCTGCGTAGAGCCGGAGGTCAGATCCTCCCACTCGCTGCTCTTCAGCTTGTCGCCCACCTTCAGGCTCACGCTGGAGCGCACCGCGTACTTCAGCTTGGGCGAAGATTCCTTCGCACCGCTCACCGTCACCACGGTGTTGCCGCTGTCGGTGCCGGCCGCGGCGGTGCACACCAGAACATTCAGCTTGGTGTTAGCATAGTCCGGCTTGAAGTCGTAGCTGGTGGTCACGGCGGTGTTGGCGTAGTTAATGGCCAGAAAGCCCTCGCCTACGGCGGGCTGACCGTCATAGCGGGCCGTGCCCTTGAACACCGTCTTGTCCTCCAGGAAGAAAACATGCTCGCTTCTGGCCATGCTGGCGCCCTCGCGCTCCACCAGCGTGTACAGGTCAAAGAAGCCGCCCACGATCTCATAGTCCGGCAGGAAGTCCAGCTCCACAAACTCGCCGCCCTCCACCGGCATGCGGTTGGACATACCGGCCACCAGCGTGCCCGCCGCGTTGAAGTTCAGCGCCCGACTCATCAGATCCAGGTGGGTAGCGCGGTTGCAGCACCACACGGTGCGTTTGCTGGTGGAATAGTCAGGGTCGGCCTTGCCCATGGCCGTCAGCAGCGGCTGGAAGAAGCTCTCGCCGGTCTTGCTGGCCAGATCCAGCTTCAGGATGTTGGAACTGTGCAGGTCAGTCCACTCGCCCTGCTCCGCGCCCCAGTAAGAAGGCTGGGAGGTCTGTGCCAGACGGGTCACAGTGCCCACAGGCATCTTGCCGGGCGCACCCTTGCCATAGACGATCGCCTTGTCCAGCGCCCGCCCCATGGCGTGCAGGATGTTCTGCAGGACTTCCTCGCCCAGGTTGACGTCGCTGTCGCTCAGCAGGTAGTTATCCACAGGGATATAGCCGCCCACCTTGTAGCCGTCGGTCTCCAGCTGGTTAAAAGAAAACTCCAGTTCATTCAGCGCGCCGGACATCTCCATCCACACGCCGTCGGGCACCTTGCCCATAATGTTCTGGCGGGCCTTGCCCTTCACAGAGCGCAGCCGCACGTAGCGGATCAGCTTAGAATATTCGCCCATGTTCTGCCGGATCATGTCCAGCATCACGGTGGGGATGGTCAGCTCCGCGCCGGATACGCTGCGGCGGCCGCTGGCGGCCATGGAGCGCAGGCTCTGCAAAAACTCCTTCACGTCGCTGCGGGCGTAGAACGCGTTCATGTCGGCCCGGGAGCCAAAGCACCGGGAGCGGGAGCGGAAATTGCTGCCCTCCACGGTGGCCGGCACGGTGCGGACAGGCGCGGCAGCCACGGGAGCGGCAGTGCGGGCCTCGCCGCCGTTGGCAGCGGGTGCAGCGGCGTGATTCTCCTCAAAGGCCGCGATGTCGGCGTTGCAGCGCTCCAACTCGTCCAGAATGGAGGCGATCTCGTCGTCGCACTCGGTCTGCTGGCGCGTCACAGCGTCCACCCTGTCGCTCAAGCTGCGCACGTCTTCAATGGCGGGCGTGTCGCCCAGCGCCTCCAACTGGCTGCGCAGCTCCTGCTCGGATGCGGCCAGTTCATTGCGCTTGCTGCGCTGCGCGGCAAGCTTGGCGTTCAGCGCGTCGCGCATTCTCTGGAGGGAAAAAAGCTTACTCATGTCGAAATCTCCTTTTGCATTTCTCAATTTCCCTGCGGATCGCCTCGCGCTCGATCTCCCGGTCGGCCGCGTTTCTGGCGCCCACATGGGTCTGTTCATAGGCGGGGAAGGTGCAAACGCTCACCTCCCACAGCTTGTCGATCGCCTGAATTTCGCGCCGGCAGCGCCCGTTCGGCAGGTCTGTCCATGCCACCGTCTTGGGAGTGAAGCCAAAGCTCGCCTGGTCAACGTCACCCCGCTGGACGCGGGCGTAGAGGTTCATGGCGTCTCCGTCAGCTGCGTTGGTCTCGATGGTGCCGAACAGTCCTTTATCGTCAATGCTGAAAGTCAGCGTTTTCACCGTGCTCCGACCCAGTACCAAATGGGTCTTATGGTCGATAAGGGCGCGGACGTCGCTCACGTCGCACCCGTCAAAGGCGTGCCGGCTGATGGTCTCCTCCAGCCAGTCCGCCACGTAGTAGGGTTGATCGAACACCACGAAGTAGCCCTCGATCACCCGCTTCTCGTTTTCCGCTCTCGTGCAGAAATCCGTGTGCATACCGCGCAGGGTGATGCCCTGCGGCAGCTCATTTTGAGGCATTGCCGTTGCCCTCCTTGTCTTTCAATTTTTTCTGGTCTCCCAGCCGATCCACGGGGATGTAGTTCTCCAGCTTCTCGTAGGTGGTCAGTCCCGCCGGATCGCGATCCATGTCCTCGCGGACTTCGTCGCCGCACAGGTACCCGCGGTCGCTCATGGCCATGTTGATATCGGCCAGCTCCTTCAGATCCAGCGCGTACAACCGCCGCCGATTGAACTTGAAGTACCTCCGCTCGCTGCGCAGCAGCTTCAGCGTCAGCTCCTGCTCGATGCTCTGGCAGATAGGCAGGATCACCGTCCGCACGAAGCAGTTGAACTCCTTCTCGTTGTAGGAGCCCACCCCCAGTAGGAACGCCGGCACGCCGAAGATGGCCGCCACCGTCTTTCGATCTAGCTCCACCGTGTCCTTCACCGCCAGATCCACCAGCGACAGCGGCCGCAGTTGCTGCACCTTGGCAATGTCTGCCGGCAGGATCCACGGCTTGCCGCTGTCCGAGTCCTCCAAATACTTCTTCCGAAACTTCTCCCGCTTGTTGTCGTCGGAAAGGTCGGAATCGCTGTTGACCGACACCACCATGGGCGGCTTGTACTTGGGGCTGGACAGATTGCGCTTCAGCTCGTCCGTCTGCCTCAGGCTGGCCGCCACCTGGCTGACCTGCACCCGGCAGCCCCGACCCTTCCACGGATACTCCGTGTCCGCCGAGAGCCGGAAGTGCAGAACCTCATCCGCCGCCAGAGTGCGCCCCCGCCACAGCACGGTGTAATCATCGCCGTTGGCGTCCGGCACAATGACGGCGCCAGGCATGGGCACCAGCGCCGAGAACATGCTGCCGTCATAGACCGGAAACACGAAGGCGTTTCCGTCTCCGTCGCCCAGCAGCGTGGTTACGATCCAGCTCATCCACGTATACCGGGTGCCGTGGCCCGGCCACGGGTCGATATCCACAAAGCGGCTCAGCGCGTCCTGCACGCGTTTGTCGCCCTTGCTGGTGTTCTCCATCAGGTAGATGGTGGCACTTGAGATCATGGAGGATATCCTGCCGATGCAGGCAGCCACCTCCGGGCAGTCCAGCAGTCTGTGATAGCCGACCGGCAGATCACCGCCGCCGCTCAGCCAAAAGCCGAACGTGCTGGCCACCCGCTTTTTGAAAGGCCACACGCATCATCCCTCCTTACTGTCGCTTTTCGGTTCATCGTCCGCCATCCATTTGGCGGCCTGATTTAACTTCTCGCTGTCGATCAGCATCCGGATCGTGGCAAACACCGAAGCATCGAACACGTCGATGCGGCTTGTCGGCCCGATCTTGTCGTACTGCACAGCGTCGTCTACCTTTTCCTGCGCCCGGACATTGGCCACGCAGTACTCATAGGGCTCCGCGTGGCAGTAGTACAGGCAGCCTACCTTCGCCTTGTGCTCGATGTACCGGAAGCCCTCGGACTTCTGCAAGTACATCTGGGGCTGATCCACCACGGAAAATCCGGCCTTCTTCATGGCCTCATAGTATTTCCGAGCGAATTTCCGGTCGTGGCCCACCTTCCGGATGTGGAACCCGGCCTTCTTCCATGCCAGAAACTGCTTCACCGGCTCCGTGGGATCCATGCTGGCTTCGTTGGGCATGTCCAGCCACCCGTCGTCTTTCCAGCCAAACAGCGGGATCCGGTCTTGATCCGCCTTTTCCGCCGCCGCCGTGACGGGGAACCAGCAGTGGGGCACGATCACCAGCACGTCCTCCGGAGGCGTCCAGTCCTCCGTGGCTGCCAACTTGGCGGGCACCTCGCCCACCAGCGCCGCCGCCGTCAGGTCGTGCAGCTTCGAGAGGTCGGCACCGCCGTACCAGTTCTTTACCAACTTTGCCAGCTGCGTCATGCTCCAGCTGTAGCGGCCGTCGCTGCGCTGGAACTCCGCCACGTCAAACCACGCCTTGAAGCTGCTGACAAACACGTTCAGCGAACGGGTCAGGAATTCCTTCCGCAGTGTGGGGTTGCGCTCCGCCTGCAAGGATGCCGCCAGCATGTCGTCCGGCCGGATGGTGATGCCGTAGCTGGGATTGGCCGCCCGGTGCACCGCCGGGTTTGTGTAGTCCACCTCGCCGTCCTCCATCCGGGGCGCTTCCGCCATGAACACGAAGGTGCGGTCAGCGTCCGGCCCCTTGATGGTGCCCCGCAGCACCGCCTCCAGATAGTTCCGGTGGGTGGCGGCAAAGCCCGTCCCGTCGTCGCCGGCCGTGAAGGTGATCAGCACCAGCTTGTTGGTATAGGCCTTCATAGCGTCGCGCAGTCGGGTGTAAGGCCGGGCGTCCTTATAGAGTTCCAGCTCGTCCAGATGGACGAACATGGCGTTGAACGCGTCGAACAGGTCGGGCTTGTAGGCCAGCGTCTCCATGTCCAGAAAGCCGCCGCCCAGCTCACCGGAGAACTTGTGCCCCAGCGAACTGTCCAGCATTCGCAGCGGCACGCCTGCCGGATTGTCCGGCGCGGCCAGCCCCAGCCGCACCAGGTTGTACTTGAGGAACTCAAAGCCCTCCATGCCCTGCTTCATGGAGCCCGCCACCGTTTTTTCCTTGGCGCCGCTGCGCTTGTACCACAGGCACATGGCAAACAGCAGCGCTTCCGAAAAGCAGGTTTTCACGGTTTTTCGCGGGGCAAAAATGTCCGCCTCCGTAAACCGCCGCAGTCGCGTGTCGGCCCATTGAAAGCCGCATACGGCGTAGGTGCAGTACAGGTGCCAGTCCATCAGCTCGAAGGGCTTGCCCCGCAGCGGCGTGCCGTCCAGCCGCTCCCCCTGCATGAACGCGAACAGCTTTGTCATGATCCCGATGCAAAACTCCGGCAGCGCCGGATCCAACACAAAGCGAGGATCCTCCAGATCACGCAGAAACCTTTGGCAGCCCAGCCGCGTCAGCTCGCAGATGCCCTCATCCGCCGCCGTAGCCCTGGCGTAAGCCAGCACCTGATCCAGATGGGGCGCCCTCATCCGCCGCCCACCACGTCATAGCCGCCCACGGCCGCCATCAGGCCGTCCAGCTTTTGGCCGATGCCGTCTCCGGCGCTGCCCTGCTCCGACGAGGATTTCCGCAGCCGCTGCAGGCCCTTGGGCGTCAGCCCCAGACTCTCCCGGTGGCTCAGGATGTCGCTGCGCTGCTGGGTGATGACCTTGTAGTGAGGATCCAGCACGCTGGGGTTTTTGCCGTCTGCGGCCGTGGCCTTCCACGCCTTCATGGTGCGGCTCAGCTCCCGCTCCAATATGCACAGCTGGTGCAGCTCCCCCTCAAAAGCGTCTTGCCACACCCCCAACCGGATCAGCTCCTGCCGGTAAGTATCTTCCTTCGACATGTCATCACCTCATTTCCGTACCCAATTCGGGCACCGTATTCCCTCGGCGGGAGTCTGCCGGACAGCCGTCACCGGCCGCCGGCACTGAAAGGAGGATATTCCAGGCCGAACCGACCGAGCTCCCGAAACCCGATCAGCCGCCCGGCACACTCCCGCCGGCATGATTTCTACGGAACGATCAGTCCCCGCGATCGCCGGGACGCCGGCGTCAGCCCCAACTCCGCGCCCAGCGTCAGGCACTGCTTGGCGACGCTGCCCTGCAGGCTCAGCCACTTCCCGGCGCTGTCGGCGTCGCCGTCGTTCAGCGCCCGCTGCAGCTTCTGCGTGACCACCAGATACTCGTCCTCGGCCAGCACATACTTGGCCAGCACATCCACGTCCAGATGGGACAGCGTCCCCATGGCCACGCACTTGGGCGCCAGCTCGTCAAACCGCAGCTTTAAGGCAGCCTGCAAGTACCTGGGGGCCATAGGGGGGGGGTACATCACGCCTCATGTCGCACCGCCTTTCCGCCGGTAAAGGCCTCCCAGCGCCGGACAATAGTGTCGCAGAACGCCGGATCCAGCTCAACTATGCGGCAGCGTCGCCCCATCTGTTCACAGGCCATGAGCGTCGAACCGCTGCCGCCGAAGATATCAAGGACAATGTCGCCCTCGTTCGTACTGTTTCGAATCAGCCGCGCCAGCAGCCGCACCGGCTTCATGGTTGGGTGTAAGTCACTTCTCTGCGGTTTCGGCTCCCGCAGCACGTCTGTCGGCTCTTGGCCGAGTAACGCCTTGAGGGCTGCCCGTAGCTCCTCCTCGTTCATGAGGTCGATCTGATCCAGCGCGGAGCGCTCCTTGCGACCGCCGTTCCACACGGCGCAGCTGTCACCCTTAGTGGCAAACACGAGCGGTTCGTACATGTTCTGGTATTTCGCGCCGCCCAGCACCGGCTGATTCTTCACCCACACCAGCTCCTGCCGGAAGGTAAGACCGGCCGAAGCTAAAGCGGTCACAAATACGCCTGTGCCCAGCTCTTTGTAAAACGCATACAGCGCGCCGCCGTCTATTAAGGCATCCGCCGCCGCGGCGTAGGCCGCCGCCAGAAAAGCAGCAAACGCATCATCGGGCATCTTATCGTTCAAGATCGGGTCTCGCCTTCCTCTGCCTGCGCCGACATAATGCATGTTGTACGGAGGATCCGTCACCACGCAGACGGCGCGTTCACCACCCAAAAGGCGATTCACGCACTCCGTGCTGGTGCCGTCACCGCACACCAGAAGGTGGGCACCCAGCTCCCAGACTGTCCCGCTGCGGCTGACGGTCTCGCCGCTCTCGGCAGCGCCGTCAAAATCATCCTCCTCCACGCCGGAGGACGAGCCGAAAGCTACGTCATCGCGCCGGAAGCCGGTCAGAGAGATATCAAATCCGGCCTCCTCCAGCGCCGTCAGCTCGGCACTGACCAGCGCTATATCCCAGTCAGCCATTTCGGCCAGCCGGTTGTCCGCCAGCGCATAGGCCCGCAGCTGCTCCGGCGTCAGATGCTCGACCCGGACACAGGGGAACTCCTGCCATCCCTCGGCCTGCGCCGCCATCAGACGGCCATGCCCGGCGATGACGTTGTTCTCGCCGTCAATGAGAATCGGCGCTACCGCGCCGAACTCGCGCAGCGACCGCTGCAGCTGCTCCAGCTGGTGCTTCGAGTGCGTTCTCGCGTTATTGGGATTCGGCCTAAGCTCGCTGATGGCGATCTGCTCAAGCACTGTGGGCTGTTTCATGCTGCCACCTCCGTGATCTTGTCCGCGCCCTGCATCCGCGCCGCGCTCTGGCGCCGCCTGGGCGCGTCCCGCTGCTGCGCCGCAGGCGCGATAATCTCTCTGCCCATTGGGCTATAGCTCAAGTTTCCTGCTCCCCAAAATTCTCCCCGTGTGTGCAAAAACCCCTGCGGCCGGTCATTTGGTCACTTCAGCGCGGTGAAGTGACCGGGGGGGGTATCGTCCGACGCCGCCAGCGCTCGCCGAGAGGCGTCAGCGCCCGCGTGACGCGATCGTGCATCGCGTCGTGCTGCGCCTGACACAGCGACAGCAGGTTCCACAGCTCGTAGGCGTACTCCGGATAGTCCTCCGCGGGCCAGACGTGATGCACTACGTTGGCCTCGACGATCTTGCCGTATCGCGCCGACTCTCGGCACAGGTACCCGTCACGCTTCAGCGCCAGCTTCCGGACGGCCTGCCACCGCTTGTTGCGGCCAGAATAGTCAAAGCCCATGGGCTACCTCCAGGCAAAACAAAAACGCCAGAATCCAAACACAAGCCATCATGGCTCAGTTCTGGACTCTGGCGTCAAGCGCTCTGGTCTCACCCTCGATATCCAGGAGAAACTCCGTTTTGCATCGCTTACAGTGCGCGGGAAGGTTTGCCGCGCTGGTGTCTTGCCTCACCCTCGTAAGGCGTGGGTTGCCGCATACCGGGCAGGCAACGAACCCGCTGCGGTTATCTACATCAAGTTTACCATACTGCGACGTGACTCGCAAGGCCTTTCGCCTCCTTTTCTCGATTTGTCCATAAATAAGTCGTAGCGTTACAAGTAGTTACTAACAGTAGAAGTATAATTATAACTTCTTTAGTTTAATAATAAGCGCTTACTTCTTTGCGTCAGCTTCCAAAAATTGGTACGCTCCCGGCTTGGGTGCGGCGATCCAGTCGGAGTACTCCATCAGCGGGCTGGACTGGCCGCCCACCTTGCGCACCGGCGCAGCCTCAAAGCCTGTCCAGAACGCATCCCTAGGTACGCCCGGCCGCCGCGTTTGCACCCGCACCGTCGGCGGTGGGATCATGCGGCGCATCTCCTTGGCGGCACCCCAACGGTGCCGCCCCAGAGGGATCATCCGGTCGGGCTTGCACAGATAGTGCGCCAGCCGCCTGTACCCGTCGTCCTGACACAGCACAGGGTACTCATGATAGCCCGGATTGACGAATCCGTACCGCCACAGCTCCGTTACCGTCTCCAGCGGCAACTCCTGCTCGTCGGCCACGAAATGGAGGTGCCAGCGGTCGTTCTCATGACCCGCCTCCACGCCGTAGACATAGCGCCGCACCTCCGGATATCGTCGGCGCACCCGTTTGACAAAAGCCGCCAGCCGCCGCTTGGCGCCATCGAAGTCTCGCGGCAGGTCTGCGTCACGAAACGTCAGCACATAGTGGGCGCCGGAGAAGCCGAACAGGGCGAGGTACAGCTCAAGCTTCTGCTCGCTCTTGCACCAGATCATGGGGTCGGAGGAAGGCGAGCCGCGGCATTGCTGCCGGGCTGCCCACTCCACGCGGCTGATGCGATCTGTGGTGTAGGTCTTGGTCAGCGGGCCTGCCCGCTGCGTCACCACGCACAGACGAGGGCCCTCACTCATGGGCCACCTCGCCATACAGGGCACGGCGGAGGATGTCGGCCTTCCGCCGAAGTTCCTTCGTTGACTCATACCGGGCACTGCCGTAGAACGCCGCCGACCAGCAAACCAAGTGGCCGCGATACGAGGCGCGATTTGCCTGCACATTGCGTGCGATCCAGGCAGCATGATCTCTGCTGTACCCACACGCCATCAACAGCTTGATGTATCGCTTTCTGGTCATCCGACTACCTTCCTCTCCAGAAGCACCTGCCGATACTCCTCCAAAAGATCAACCATCATGTCGATGTTGCCCTCCCGAAGATCGCCCTTCACCCGAAGATCACAGAGATCGTTAATTTGCTTGATTTTCGCCATCGCTTCACAGACTGTCATTTCGCTCCTCCTTTGCCGCAATTTCCGACCGGATCACCGACTCAATGGCCCGGCAATTGTCACGATACAGGCAGACCACAGCGCAGTCGTCAGCATGCGTCTCCGCCCCGCCGAACAAGGGAATACACTTCAGCGTCGAGCGTCGCTCAGCCGTAGGCACGAAGCGGTTGCACTTATGACAATAGCTTTCAACTTCCAAAGTAATCATTTTCCACCAAACACTTTCTCCGGATACCGCACCTCCCAGGGCTGGAAGGCGCTGCCCATGATGCGCGCCAGCTCCCGGTCGATACAGCCCTTGGTATAGTCCATATTCGCGTCGCCCTTGGCGTTCTCCAGACACAGAGAGGCGTAGGCCTCAAAGGTTTCCCGGTACTTCTCCAGAAACTCCGTGGCCCGCTTCTCGCCAAAGCCAAAATCCTGTCCCAGCGTGATCAGCGCCATGTCCTCGCACTGCTGAATGGTGAACAGCCGCTGCAGGTGCATGTTCTGCCGCTGATTCTCCTGCAGCTTCCGCAGGAAGCCGCTCTGCTTACCCATCGCACGTCACCTCCGGCGCGGGCGGCAGCAGGCTATTCACTCTGTCTGCCATCTTCGTTTCCTCCTTCCAGCTTATCCAGCGCGGCGGCCACCAGCCGCCACATTTCGATTGGGAATCGCTCCCGGTCGCACATCCGGGTTAGCTTGTCGGCGTTCACGTCGCCGCCGCACAGGGCCGCCAGACGGCCCATGCAGCCCGGGCCCCACTTGGAGCGATAGGCCACCAGCCGGTCGGCGGTGTCCCGCTTGAACCGGGCCGCCTCCGAAGCGCCGGAGGGCCGGGCGGGTGCAATTTCATGCGCAGCGCTCACCGTACCCCCCCCCTTCCGGCGTGCCCGACTTGGGCACGTCACACACCAGCGCGGGGCCGATGGGCTTGCTGGCATTCCGCAGGGCCCGCTGGGCCAGCACCAGCAGCTCGATCTCGTCGTAGCCGCTGTCCATGCCGCGATCCACCGTCTGCCGTAGGAAGTTGGCCAGCGCGGCGCACTGGTCGCGGGTCAGATCAATCGTCGTCACGCTGCTGCCCCCTCTCAAATGCACGGGCCAGCGCCTCCGCCGCATCGCCCTGCGCCGCGACCGACGTCACATCACCTCGACACGGACGCCAGACGGGAGAATCCAAAGAGCACCCGGCAACAACCGCTTCGCGGAAGAACTCCGCCTTGAGCTCCCCAAAGGAAAGCCGGGATATGTCGCTATGTATCGCCTGAATAATGACAAGCACGTCCGAAACTATATCCTGCACCGAACCAACGGCAACAACACTCACGCCCCGCTCTCTCCCTGCTTCAGCCTTGACCATCGTTTTCCTCCTTTTCCACCTCCGGCAGCCGCAGCCACCGGATCACCGATACCTCAATGTCGACACCGCTCTTTTTGAAGCGGAACACCGTGCCGTCCCAGTAGAGCAGCCTGCGCATCTTCACACCTTCTCCGGCATCTACGTCCGCCACCACCTCGCACGGTTCGGGCGGCGTCAGACCGCCGGGCATCCACGCCGCCAGCACCATCTGGCCCGGCTCCACCGCCGCGGGCCGCAGCTGATCCGTCAGCCCCAGCAGGTAGTCGGTGGAGCAGTGCAGCGTCTGGGCCATGCTGGTCAAGTCCTTCGTCCGGTACGGGATGATCTCGCTCAGCCCGTAGTTGCTCATGTCCTCCGGGATGTCGCCCTGCGAGATTTTCCTCAACACCCCAACTTTGGTCAGAGACGAGTAGGCGGATTCCAACTTCGTGTCGTCGTCCAGCCCCGCCGCGTCGGCGGCCCGGACGATTCGCGCCGCGTCCGCCATAGCCTTCTGCACGGCTTTGCTGCGGGCCCTGGCGGCCTCACGCTCCTCGCTGTTTCTCTTCTTAACCTTAGCTTTCTCGTAAACCTCGCGGGCCTTGGCGCACATCTCCGTGCACGCCGCGCCGTACATGCCGCCGCTCGGACTGTGTGCGCCGCCCTCGCGGCACGTCACACAGCACTTGAGGCCACTGCAGATCTCCCAGCTGCCGCAGGTCAGATCATGCCGGAAGAACTTGTCCTGATGGGTGCAAACTCCGCCGTCTGGGCACCGGAAGCCCACCGTGAAGTAATCGCGCTGACGGGACTCCAGCCGGTCGCCCATGGCGCGGATGGCGTTGGCCGCGGGTGTCTTTTTGGGGCAGACCCGTTTGATCCGTTCCTGCACCTCTTGGGGCAGACCGGCCAGCGCGTCGGCGGTGTCCTCCGGCAGATCACCGGCGTCCCACAGGGGCTTGTAGCAGGGGGCCAAATGGGCTTCGATCTTCTTCAGCCGACCCAGCTTGGCCCGCTTGATGTTGCAGGCCTCCGCCACATGGTCGATCATGCGGCCGGGGAACTCATAGCCCTGCTCCTTCAGCTGGTAGAATATCTCCTCCAGCCGCGCGGCCTGCTTGCCGATCTCCGCATTGGTCAGCACGCGGGTGTGGGCGTTGGCGAAGATCAGCTGCATCTCGTAGACCAGGGCGTTCCCGCCCGTCTTCCGGATGCACGGCACCTGCCGGAATCGCTCCTTGCCCTCGTCCACCAGCAGCTGCAGCGCCGCCCGGCGCCGGTGGCCGGAGATCAGCACCACATGGCCGTCCTCGCCGGGTCGCACCAGCAGCGGCTGCTGCAGGCCCACCGTCTCGATGTCGCCGGCCAGATCGGGGATGTCCCGCAGCTCGTAGAAATTGCCGGGGTCGCTGTCGATCAGGCCGATGTCGATGTACTCGATCTGGTCGCGGCCCTCCGTCCCCGATTCGGGAACATCCCCCGCCAGAGCCCGGGTCAGCTCGCCCAGGTCGAACTTTTTCGAGGCTTTACCGGCCATCCGGATCACCTCCGTCCCTCAACTTACCGTAGGAGCAGAAGTCGTCATCTGATGGAACGACAAAAAAACTGTCTGGATTCAAGCATTTCTTTGCACCGCTGTTGAATTTGCAGTCTCTGCACCGCACTACTTGCGCCACATCGGCAGAAGGCTGGCGCTTAACGTACCACATCAGCGTCTGTGCGATGATCGCGCCCATTCCACCATGCTCTGCGGCAGCGGAAAAATCATCAAGCAGCTTCTCGCGATCAATGTAGTCCGCCATCAGCCCTCACCTCCGCCCATCTTCGCACCGCAGTTGGGGCAGAGCATCGTGTTCACAATGTATTTGCTTCTGACCTTGCAAGCGGAACAAGTTCCACACATACAATCTGTAACTAATCTATTTGGCCCAAGCCATTCCCACTGACCATGCACCACCGGCGCATACTCCACTAGCTCCTCGGCGTGACAAGGACCCTGAACGCAAACGCCGTCCGCCATGATATCGCAGGAACCAAACCCATCGATGTTGTGACTGCATATCCTGATCGCTCCTGCCATCAGCCCGTCACCTCCTCACCCAGATACTCCTTGACCCACGCCCGGTAGTCCTGCGCCGCATTGCTACGGGGACTGTACTCGTCCAGCGGCTGCTGGGCCATGGTGGAGCCGTCCACCGGGCTCGACCACCGGATCACCGTGTCGAACACCTTCAACCCCCGTGCGCTCCGCAGCACCTGCTCGCCCGCCAGCACGGCGCCATCTTTGCGCCACTGGGTGATCAGCACGCCGTCGATCCCGCCGTTGCCCGCGCTGACCATGGAGCGCAGCTGCGCCCGCAGCTTGGCCACGCCCCGCAGGGAGAAGCCGTCCACCTTGGTTGTCACCACCACGCCCTCCGCGGCGTTCAGGGCGGCCACGCTGCCGGCGCTGAAGCCAGGCGGGCAGTCAAAGATCATGTAGTCCACACCGTCCTCCGCCGCCGCGTCCCGGAAGTCCTCAAAGGCCTTGATAGACACGCTCTGCCCCGCCTTGATGGCGGCGATGTCCAGAGCGTACAGGGACGAGTCGGCCGGCAGCAGCGACACCAGACCGTCGCTGCCCAGCGGGATCACGTTGTCGCTCCACAGCGGCTCAGCGCCGCCCATCAGCAGGTCGGTCACCGTAATGCCGCCATCCTCCAGCGCGTCCAGCGCCGCCTCCTGCAGGTAGAACTCCGTCAGATTGGCCTGACCGTCGCAGTCCACCAGCACCACCGACTTACCGGCCCGCCGCAGCACGTCGGCCAAATTTAGGGCCGTGACCGTCTTACCCACGCCGCCCTTCAGGTTCATGATCGCAATTGTTCTCATTCAGCATCATCCTTCTTTCTGCCCGGGTGAGCCATATGCTCTCCCGGTATGTATAATTTTTCGTGCGCCGCTCCACCACCGCGAAGCGCAGTTCCGGATGGATCCACACCACCCGGCCCGGCACGGGTTTGCTCTTGATCTCGCCCGTCACGCCGGCGCGGTTGCAGTACGGCACAAACATGATCTTGTCGCCGATTTCCATCGGACACCTCCTCAAAACGGCATGGTGCCGTCGTCCTCGACTTCCTCAAGCTTCACCTGCCCCGGAACGGGATCGCCGCGTTTGGCGGCCCGCTGGGCCTTTCTGGCCTTGGCCAGATCGGAAAATTTGCGCATCAGGGCCCGACCATCCGGCCCGGCCATGACGGACATGCGCTGCTTAGCGCCGTCAAAATGCATCGGGATAGGCAGCAGCAGACGCCCCTCCTTCTGCTTGACCAGCTTCAGCAGGCGCATACCATCCGCCTGCTCCCGATCACCCACCTCGAAGCCGTAGCACTTTCCACCCACCTCCGGCTTGTAGAGCATCATGATGACATCAGCGTCCTGCTCCAGCTGGCCGGTCTCCTTCAGATCGTGCATGGTGGGCTCGCGCCATTTGCCCTGCTTCTCCGGGCGGGAAAGCTGTGCCAGCTCCACCACCAGCGTGCCGCTGTTCTGGGCAAACATGTGCATGGAGCGGGACACCGCCGCCATGGCCTGTGTCTGTCCCAGCCGGGGATCCGTCTCCGGCGCGATCAGCTGCACGTAGTCGACGAAGATGATGTCGAAGTCATACGACCGGCTCACCGCCTGAATGCGGGAGGCCGTCATGCCGGAGCCCCGGATCAGCGTCAGGCGACGTCCTGTGAAGTCCCGGCCGCCCTCGGCCACCCGCTGCCAGTCGCCCTCCTTCAGCTGCTGCCGCTTGATGGCCGTGAAATCCACGTCGATAGCGGCGGACACCAGACGGTCGGTCAGCTTGGCCGGATTGGTCTCCAAGCTGAAGAAGCCCACGTTGTAGGTCTTGGACATGTGATAGGCCATTTGCAGCGCCAGCAGCGTCTTGCCGCTGGAGGGCTCGCCGCCCACGATTACCACGTCGCCCTGCTCGGTGAATGTGACGGCGTCCAGCTCCCGGATGCCGTAGCTGACATAGACCCGCTTCTCGGCGGCGTCCTGCGCCTCCATGAAGTGCCGATAGGCGTCCGTCATCGTCCACGCCTCGACGCCCCGGCTGGCGGAAAGCATCTCGCCCAAAGCGGCCACCTTGCTGCGGCAGCCCTCCAGCGTCGGCTCGGCCATCAGGTCGTGAGCCGTGTCCCGGATGCGGGCCATGACGGCCTGCTCATGCATGATGGTGGCATATTCCCGCCAGTTGGCGGTGGTAGGCACGACCTCCATCAGCTGGAGGAGCCTCTGTTCACATTCCGGGCCGATCTTGCTGCGGATCGTCACCGGATCCACCGGCTTGTCCTCCAGCAGCAGCGCCCGGGCCGCCTGATAGATCCTGCGGTTGGCGGCGTCGCAGATGTCTGCGGCGTCTACCGCTGCCAGAATAGGCGAGGCCAGCCGCTCGTCCAGCAGCAGCGCACCGATGACGGCGTTCTCCGCCTCCAGCCAGCGCTGGGCAGGCATCACGTCGGCCACTCGTCATCCCTCCAGTCGTAGTCCATGGTGGGGGCGTTGCTGCCCGCCGCCCCTGGCTCACCCCTGGGACAGCCGCGTTCCAGGTAGTCGGCATCATGCCAGCGTCCGTTGTTGAGGAACGTGGCGGCGTAGGGGATCGCCACGCCCCGTTGCCAATCGTCGGTGGCCTTCAGCTTCACCAGCGCCTGGCCGATCTCCCGGATCAGGTCGTCGCTGGGCTTGAGCCTGTCCCAGGCGCGGATCGCGCCCTGCTTGTTCTTCTTTCCCTTGCTGGGGTAGAATTCCCAGAACCCGGCGAAGCGGTCAGGCTTCCAGTCCGGGGCATCCTTTGCAGCACTTTGGCCACGCTTCCCCCTTTGGGGGGTAAGGGGGGTATTATTCACTGTATTATTCAACATATTATAGACTCCGCAATTTTGCGGAGACCCCCTCCGCAATTTTGCGGAGACCCCCTCCGCAATTTTGCGGACACCCCCCACAGCCACACCGGCGTAGATGCGCCGCTCGGTACCGCCGCTGCAGGGCGCCATCTCCACCTCGATGTGACCGGCGTCCCGCAGGGCGGAGACCAGCCGGGTCACTGACTTGGTGGCCCAGCCGAACAGCTGGGCAAAGTACTCGTTGGAGGCCCAGCAGTAGCCCTCGTTGTTGCACAGGGCCGTGATCTCGCCGTAGAGCAGCTTGGCGTTGGCGGGGAGGTCATCGTCATAGCGCACGTCGGCCGGGATCACCGCCCAGTACGCCGGACGCTCTAAATTTTCTGCCATTTTCCCAAATTCCCCCTTGCCAGTTCAAGTAATTTCTGCTACAATATTAGTGTTCTCATTCGGCAGATTTGATCTGCCCTGACCGCTTTTCGGTGCCAGCCGAAAGGCGGTCTTTCTTTTTGCCCAGCGATTCCGCCAGCGTGACCGTCGCCGAAGCCATCGTCCACGCGCCCACGACAACCGCCGCGTAAAGGATGAAGTCACCCACACGTCTCACCTCCTTTCACATGCTCCTTCCTTCCGCCCTCTGGCGGCTGTTTTCATGCCGAGATGAACTGCATCACCTCGTCCGCACTGAACCGCAGGTGCCGGTTCAGGAGCCGAACGTCGGCTACCGTCCACCCGCCGGTGTTCATCTTGGTGCTCATGGTGGACTCGTTCATCCCGATTTTCCGGGCCAGCGCTGCCTGAGACGGGATGTCCCGCTCCGCGCACTTCATCCGGATCATGCGGCTCTGCTTTTTGGCCCGCTCCTGGCCTTCGTCCCGGATCAAATTGACCTTCGGCATGGTTACACCTCCTCCGTATACATCAGGGCCAGCGCGGCCTTGACGATCTCGCCTAATTCCGCCGTGATGGACAAAAACTCCGGCCACTCCTCATCATCGATCACGCCGTCCTCGGCGATCTCCAGCAACCGGTCGTCCCGGTGGCCGTCGGCAAACCGCATGATCCGCCGCACCAGCTTGATGACGTCCGTCGGAAACCGCTCCGGCCGGGCCTCCCGCACACACTCAGGAAGCAGGTTGCCGAACAGCTGAAGGTGCTGTAGTCCCAGAAACTGGGTGTTGTAGACGATGCACATGCGGGCCACCACGTCGCCCGCGGGGACGCGCTCGCCGCCCTCATAGGCCCGCAAACTGGTCAGGCTCACCGCCAGCCGTTCCGCGGCCGCCTCCTGCGTCAGACCTGCCGATTTTCGGGCGGTCTGGTAGATGTTTCTGCTGTTATCCTGCATGGACAAACAACCCTCCTTCCGTTATGCTTGACCTAGGCGCTGGGGCGTTACTGCGCCAGCCTGAATACCGAGTAGCAACGGTTTCCATCGTCGTCGAGAACGTCTTCGACCTTGCAAAGATGAGACAGTGCCTCACTCATTGGAGACCCGTAGGTTCCGCGCTCCCATAACCCGGCAGCCTCTGCCATTTTCCAGAAGCAGCCGACTTCGATCCCAGCGTTGGGGCCGAGAAAAGCACAATACCTTCTAAATTTCGCCTTAATGAAATTCTCGCACCATTCGACCTTGATGTCGACCTTGAAAGTCTTCTTTGACGCCATTTTGGATACCTCCTTGTCGTATTACTCAGGCGCTGGCGGAACCCACCAGCTCATCCAGCGAGCAGCCCAGCGCCTTGGCCAGCGCTACCGCCGTCACCAGCGACGGCACCTTGAGGCCGCTCTCGAACCGGTTGATGGCCGCCGCCGTCACATCGCACTGGCGGCCCAGCTCTGACTGGCTCAGGCCCTTGGCCTCACGCCGCCACCGGATGTTGTTGCTTAGTTGCACAATATCACCACCTTTAACCATGGTTAACTTGACAGGGCGCGAAACGTGTGGTACGATGGGAAAGAGAAAAAATCAAAAGAAAACCATACGTACCACCCGTGTCTGCGCGCCGGCGTCACCCGGCAGCACAGGGGCGTTTGCCTCCATGCCTTTGCTTCTGGCTATGTGTGCGATAAAAGAGAGGGTCAGACTTCCAAGACATACTATGGGAGGACATTCCCGCGGGCCTGTCCGCCCGGGGGATGATTGGATTATAAAACCAACTAAACCAACTTGTCAATACAAATTTGCGAACTTTACCAACTTCTGATAGACTGCACAAATTATGTGAGGAAATTTTATGGCTTTTTACAAAAATTTTGTTTCGCTTTGCAATTCGGTGGGGAAATCGCCGACAGCGGTCATTCTGGAAATTGGTCTCGAAAGATCGTCCGTAACTCGCTGGAAGAAGGGTGGACTGCCGTCCGATGCCACTGCGCTTCGCATAGCGAATTACTTCAAAATAACAGCGGAAGAACTGATGAAAGATGAAAACCACCCCGCCGATGGCGAGGTGGTTGAGGAACGGGTTACGCCTGCGGAGCAGTATCTGCTGCGCCTGTTTCGGCTTGTGCCGAAAGAACAGCAGGAGACTGTTCTGATGGGGGTAGAGCTGACACTACGTAGTCAAGGATTACTGAAATAGCCACCTCAAGAGCGGCGGCGGGATCGCTGGAACTGCGGATCATCTGGAGCAAGCGGCTTTCTGGCGTTGACATGATATGTATCCTCCGTCCATAATTTATCGCTCACTGGCTGGGGCCAGAAAAAGATACACAGGGAGAGATGAGGATGGAATATAACTACTATGTGGCGGGAACATCCTATCGCGAAGCGAATCTGGAGCGCATGCTCAGCCGAAACCCTGATTTTGACGCTCCAAAGTCGTACATCCTAGACCACTACGGCGAAGATGACCACATCTACCGCTATCACCGCTACTACACTTCCGATATCAAGTTTACACCAGAGCCGACGAATCCGCACGACCCAAACGCGATCCGCATTGATGTGGACGGAAATTTTGTAGGCTACGTCAAGCGTGGCAGCACCGGAAGAATACGCAACCTGCTGAACACACCCGGCGCGTCTGTCCGCGCTGAGGTCTACGGCGGGCCGTATCGTTATGTTTACGTCGATGACTACGGCAATACGAATGCGCTGTATGGCGACTCGCCTTTTGGCTGCATGTATACGTTCACCGTGCCGGGAAGCGGGCCACAGGGTCAATACGTGGACGCTGATCCGGGACGAGCTCCCGCAAGGTATTGCCGCCATTGCGGCGCACGGATCGAAGCTGGCGCCAAGTTCTGCACCAACTGCGGACAGCCCTTGCCCGCCGAAACGCGGACAGCCGCGAAGTATTGTCGCAGCTGCGGTCGCCAGCTGCATATTAACGCGGACTACTGTCCTATCTGCGGCCAGTCCACCCACCAGCAGCCAGACGGTGCTACCAACAATGCAGCCTACGCGCCGCCCGGCAGAAAGCGGATCGACAAGTGGGCCGCGTTCGTCCTCTGCCTTCTCTTTGGCGGTCTCGGCGTCCACCGCTTCTATGAGGGCAAAGTCGGCACAGGCATCCTCTGGCTCTTCACCGCTGGCCTATTCGGTGTCGGCTGGGTGATTGACCTGATCATCATCCTCACCAAGCCTAATCCGTACTATGTCTAGCCCGTGCCCAACTTGAGCACGAAATGATTTGATAAGGCCCCGCCGTCTCCGCAACGCCATTAACGTGGTTAATTTTTACTTGACAATTTCATATGAATTCGCATATAATGAGGGTGCAGGGAAACCTGCGATGATGCTGTCGTAGAACGCGACAGCCGCCGGAAAAAGAAAGTTCAACTGATGATTTGCTCGTAGAGCGCGAGCAGCATAATCAAAAGAAAGCTCGATCGACGACCAGCCCTCTGTGCGAAAGCGCAGAGGGCTTTCTTTATTGGAGTGCGTATGAAATTCATTTTACTGTCTGACAAATTTTATCAGACCTACGGTCACCTGCCGGAGGTGCTGAGCAAGAAAACACGTCCCTACGCCTGCCTGGCGGTGGAGATCGACGGCATACAGTTTGCCATCCCGTTCCGGCACCACATCCGCCACAAGCATGCGTTCATTACATATGGCGAGTGCGGCCTGGACTACACCAAGGCCGTGGTCATCGAGGATTGGAGTATGGTCGCCGCGGCGCTGCCCACCATCGAGCAGAGGGAGTTCAACTACCTGAAAGGCAAGGACGCCATGATCGAGGCCGGTATGCGGCGCTACTATAAACTCATTCGGAAAGCCCAGCAGTATGCGGACAACCCGCACTATGCAAACATTTTGAAGTTCAGCGCCTTGCGCTACTTCATTTGATTTGAATAAGGCCCCGCCGTCTCCGCAACGCCGGCGGGGCCATGCATCCGGCCCGCGCCACCATCGCTTGCCGGGTGCACGTCCAGCGTAGCAATTTTCGGTCGGGTAGGTCAAGCCCGAATCTTGGCTTTCGACAGGGCTCGACGGCCAAGATTCGGGCCGGGCCGACCCAGAAAGGGGTCGAAGGGGAGAAAATGGTACAAAAGTTGCAAGAAAAATGCCGAGAGGCGCGAGACCGTCTCGGCTACACCAACCAGGACATCGCCGATGCAACAGGCATCCCCCTGTCCAGCGTCAAGAACTTTTTCGCGGCCACCAGCAAGGTACCCGGCCTCGTTTACGCCGGGCTGATCTGCAAATTCCTGGGCGTCTCTATCGACGAGTGCCTTTGTATTACACCCGCCGAGGACGCCGAAGCGCGGCTGCGGCGGCAGCTGAAAGAGGATCATATGAATAGCGAAAATCAGCGCCTGACCGAGGTGAACGGCCTGCGGAAAGAATTGGACAAAAGCCGCCTGTCGACGATCCTTGTCCTGTCCTTTCTGTGTGCCGTCCTCTCGGTGACGCTGATTTTCTATATCGTGATGGATTTCCGCATCAAGGACGCGGGCCTCATCAAGGGCGGCGAGGTCGGCGCCGGCGCGTGGGGCATCATCGCCCTGGTGGCCATCGCCTTCGGCGTCATGTCCTCCGCGCTGTTTTCCGCCCTGCGCTACGCCCGCCGCATCGCCCCGGAGGAGCGGGGGAGGGGAGAGGCGTGAAGATACCAAAGGCCACGAAGCTGCCCTCCGGCAACTGGAATATTAACATGATGGTCGACCGCCAGCGGATCTCCATCACCGCCGCCACCAGGAGAGAGGTGGAGCGTCAGGCCGCCGCCATCAAAGGCGGCGCAAAGCTGGCGCCCAAAAACAGCATGACGGTGGGCGAGGCCATCGACAAGTACATCGAGAGCAAGGACGCCGTCCTGTCCCCGTCTACAGTGGCCGGGTACAGGCGCATCCGGGCCAACGCCCTCCAGGACTTGATGCCCCGCCCCGTGGACAGCCTGACGGCTCAGGATGTGCAGCGGTCTATCAACCTCATGGCGCGGGACAAATCCCCTAAGACGGTGCGCAACGCCCACGGCCTCCTGAGCGCTGCCATGGCGGTGTATCGGCCCGACCTGGTGCTCAGAACGACAATGCCTCAAAAGCAGCGCTACGACATCGCCATCCCGTCGGACGACGATGTGGCCGCCATCATGCGCTCCGCTCAGGACGAACCGGCAGAGCTGCCGATCCTGCTGGCCGTCTGGCTGGGCCTGCGCATGTCCGAGATCCTCGGCCTCAAGTGGTCGGACGTGGACGGCAGCGTGCTGCACATCCGTCGCGCCCTGGTTGACGAGGGCGAAAAGACCACCAAGACCTACGCTTCCCAGCGCGATCTGCTGATCCCGGACTACATTGCGGGGCTGCTGGCCCGCGCTCCTCACGACGGAGAGCACATCGTGACCTATACCCGCCGAGGGCTCTACGTCCGTTTCCAGACCATCTGCCGCCGTGCCGGCGTCCAGCACTACCGGTTTCACGACCTGCGCCATATTAACGCCTCCGTTATGCTGGCGCTGAACGTGCCCAACAAGTACTCCCAGGAGCGCCTGGGCCACGCCACGGACAACATGCTGCAGACGGTCTACCAGCACACGATGGCCGCCCAGCAGATAGCCGTCGCCGCCAAGCTGGACGACTACTTCAATAAAAAATTACAGATAAAATTACAGACGGAAAATCGAGAAACGCAGTAATATCAACGATTATAATCGAATTTACACGGGGTTCGAATCCCCGACGGGGCACCAAACAAGAAAACCGAGGAACTATGCGAG
>ERZ1034719.338-NODE-338-length-29738-cov-339.803591_pt1 | contig 29738 bp, 36 predicted proteins | sample MGYA00520703_ERZ1034719 | MGnify/ENA primary metagenome ERZ1034719 (study PRJEB33766, sample SAMN09781716) | gut metagenome | biome: gut microbiome | host: Homo sapiens | place: Madagascar | study: EMG produced TPA metagenomics assembly of the PRJNA485056 data...
CGATTCTGCCCAAATCGGTTCTTCGGGCTATTCTGCTAAAATCTGCTCTTCGGGCGATTCTGCCCAAATCGGTTCTTCGGGCGATTCTGCCAAAATCGGTTCTTCGGGCGATTCTGCCCAAATCGGTTCTTCGGGCTATTCTGCTAAAATCTGCTCTTCGGGCTATTATGCCGTGATAATGTGTGCCGGGGCCAAAAGCAAAGCGAAAGCCAAGAAAGGGTCTTGGATAACATTGAGCGAATGGGAGATAGACGGTGAAAGATATGTACCTGTTTACGTCAAGACCGAACAGGTGGACGGGGTTAAAATCAAGGAGGACACATGGTACGAACTGAAGGACGGCGTGTTTGTGGAAACAACAACGGATTGAGATAAAATTGGAAAGGAATAAAACATGGGAAGCGAACGGGCATATCAGTTCTTCCGCTTAGTAGAGCGGATGCGTGACAAACAAAAAGAGTATTTCCGCACCAGGGACGCAGCCGTGCTCAACGAGAGCAAGCACTTGGAGCGGGATGTTGACAAAGAGATACAAAGGGTTAACAACGTCTTGGACAACCGGCAGCCGTCACTCTTTGGCACAGAAATCACAAAAAAGTGAAGGATGGCATGATTGCAAGGACAAGCTGATGTACAGCATCAACCTCTTGCGCAAAGCCGAGAAGCTTGCGCTGCACTACGACCCCGAAAACGGATTCTACAACACGTTTTCGGGCGGTAAGGACAGCCAAGCGATGTACCACGTGATGAAGCTTGCCGGGGTCAAGTTCCGGACGCACATGAGCCTCACGTCCATCGACCTGCCCGAGGTAATCCGTTTCGTTAAACGCGAATACCCGGATGTCGAATTGGTAAAGCCCAATGAATCGATCTATGACATAGCGGTGAGGAAAGGGCTTCTGCCCACGATGAGAATGAGGTGGTGTTGCCAAGAATACAAGGAGAACAAAGGGGCGGGGAAGGTGACGACCATCGGGATAAGGAAGCAGGAAAGCGCAAGGAGGTCGCACAGGAGGGAGGTTGAAATATCCTCCCGCAAGTTCAGCGGGGACCTTGACACCCTCAGCGAATACCGCAAATCCCTGCCCGCAAAGAAGCTGGAGATGCAGAACGGGTGCATATCCGGCAAGGAGTCGATACTGGTAAGCCCGATCCTCTATTGGGAGGAGCGTGACGTTTGGGGCTTTTTGGATGCGGTAGGCGCAAGGCATTGCTCCTTGTACGACAAGGGGCATACAAGGATTGGGTGCATCTGCTGCCCGATGCAAAACAAAAAGGTGAAGATGCGGGATTTGGAGGAGTACCCTCACGTGCGAAGGAACTGGATTTCGGCAATCAAAAGGATCATGCAGAAGCGGGGTCTTACGAAGAAGTACTCTAAAATATTGGAGATACGCCCGTCCGCAACGGAACAGGAGATCGCGGAAATAATATTGGACTTTTGGATTTCGAACGAGTCATGGACAAGGTACGAGTACTTAAATCTTAGGAGCTTGGACTTATTTGAACAACAAACAAAATAAATATGAATTTAAAAGAGAAACATGCAAAATTATGGGATTTGTATTGGACGAAATTTGTCAATACGAACCCGGTGGTCAGCGGCTATTGCGTGCCGTTGGAGTATATCAGCGGCAACAAGGGGTATGCCGGGGACGGCACTATCAACATGGCGGAGCTGTTGACGCTGCTGCAACTGCGGAGGAAGAACGGGCGCAAAAGCCCGGTGGAAGTGCTGGACGTGCTGATTTCGCTCGGAAGGTTGTCCGACATCGCTTGGGCTTATTACGCCGACAAATTCCCCGGCATCTTGTCCCGTCTTGGATTTGAGGGCAATCCGTTTTTTGTGCGAGACGACATAAACCACGACACAAGGGAGCAGCTGGGGCTGGACAGGATGGTGAGCAACTACTTGATGCTTTGCCAAGAGGACGGTGAGGACCCATGCCACAGCCCGTTTGTGAGCCAAGACCAAGTCTGGAACTTGCTGCCCACCCTCTACCACGCATACACGCACGGGTACGAGGCGAAAGGGTGGATAGCGAACGTGCTGCAATGGATTGTGGACAACAAGTATGTCATCTACAACCCTTGGATGGGCAGGATTGTCCATTTCCACAAGTACTGTCCCCCGCTCAAGATGCCGTACGACAAACGTAAGGCGGACAGGGAGAAGGCTTACAAGGATAATTTTAAAGTGAAACGCGGTGCGGACAACTGGTATTACAGCGGTGGAACGTTGGCGGCATTGGACAGGTTCAATGGCGACAGGACGTGGCATTGGAGGAAGGCTGTTTTTAAGCTGGAAACCTTTGTAATCGACCGTATTTTAGAGCCTGTTTACAAGATGTTCGGGCGGAATTTCAAGCGGCACGCCATCTACTGCTACGGTGCTGTCGCCCCCGAGGTTTGGGCTGGCAATTACAAAAAGAGGCTGACGGATAGGTTTGTCAAGGAGATAAACAAAGGAAACCTCTTTGAGCCGGAGGTCGCCTTTTTGTACGGTGACACTTCCAAATACCCGCTCGACAAGGTGCGTGAGTGGCTTGACAATTACGAGTACAAGGAGACTGGCAGGATAATCAGCCCCGTGCAATTTTTGTATGTCTACGAGTGGTACATAGGCAACGGGGGCAAGGTGGAGTAACCTACGGCTCTCCTATATGTGCGACAATAACGGCTACTTGTTTAGGTGTCAATAACCTTTGACCGGGCATGTAGCCGGATTTGGACAAATCCTCCGCCAGCTGTGTTGTGCGCATCCAAGATTAATGGTTAATGAGTGTTAATGCGATGAAAATACAAAAAATTATTTTATATTTGCCGCAAAAGGGAGACAATATGCTTAAAATCAAAGAGACCATTGCCAGCATCCGAACCTTTATGAAAGGAGAAAAAAGGAGCGATAGCTTTCCGCCATCAGGATATACGTTCAATTCGATGAGCGCAAACGGCTTGGCTTTTGGCATGACCACGGAGAGGGCTATGAGGTTTTCGGCGGTGTATGCGGCTATCCGTCTAAGGAGCAACACCATCGCGAGTTTGCCCAAAACATTGTATAGCATATCCGACAACCGGCGCGAGACGGCAAAAGACCACCCTGTTTATAAATTATTAAAAAACAAACCGAATCCATTTCAAAATCCATTTGTTTTCTGGAATTTCATCAATACCTGCGTAGACGGCTGGGGCAACTCGTTTGTACTCATCAAACGGGAGGTATCGGCAACCCCAAAAGCTTTGATACCTATCCACCCTACGCAGGTGATGATTTCCGTCCAAGCCGGGAAAAAGTACTACAACGTTTATGGCACAAAATACTATGACGGCATTTATTCAGACGAGGACATGATGCACTTTTATTTTTACTCGATTGACGGAATAAAAGGAGTAAATCCCATCGAATACAATGCAGGGGCGATAGCGTCAGGCATCGGGGCGCAGGAATTCGGGAACGAATATTTTGAGAACAAAGGAAACATCCGGGCTGTCATCGAAACTGAAGAGCGTATCAACAAAGACAACGCAAAGAAATTTTTGGACAACTTCGAGGAGTCCAAAAAGTACGGGAATCCCCTGTTGACACACGGGTTCAAGTGGAAAAACATCACGGCACAGCCGGACTCATCCCAGATGATCGAGAGCAAAACGTTGTCCATACAGGACGTGGCACGTATTTTCATGGTCCCGCCGCATCTGCTTGGAGACCTCTCACGGTCTACTTTTTCAAACATCGAGCACCAAGACATCGAATTTGTCAAGCATTACGTCCGCCCGACCGTCAAGATGTATGAACAAGAGATAGACAGAAAGCTCCTTTTTGAGGACGAGCGGAATAAAATAGAAAGCAAATTTAACCTTGACGGATTGCTAAGGGGAGACATGTCCGCAAGGGCTGAATATTATCAAAAAGCAGTGTTGAGCGGGTGGATGAGCCGTAACGAAGTCCGGCAAATGGAATACTTGAACCCGATTGCAGGATTGGACGAGATGCTATACCCGGGGAATGAAAACAAAATAAACGACAAAAATGAAGAAGAGTGAAGCAATCAAAACAAGGACGATACCCTTTGTCTTTAGCGATGAGACAAGGGACTCGTACGGGACGGTCATACCTGCCAAAAGCTGGGATTTAAGCCGGTTTAACAAAATAGGCATAGCCTTGTACAACCATGCAAGCTACGGTAGCGACCCCGACAACGTAATCGGGAGCGCAAGGGCATGGGTCGAGGGGAAACAGCTGTTGGGTGAAATCACATTTGAGGCGGAGGAATTGAACCCGAAAGCGGAAAAAGTATTTCAGAAACTGTTAGCCGGCACGATTAAAGGATGTTCTGTCGGATTCAGGAGCGACGGAAAAGGAAAGTTCGGAGAAGGAGAAGAATCCATTGACGGCAAAAACCCGACCTATTATTACCATAAATGCGAGCTCATAGAGATATCGGTGACTCCATTCCCGGCGAATCCGAATGCCAAGGTACGCAGCGAGCGGGCTGGCGAAGAAGAGGATGAAGAACCCGAGAACAATTATAGATATGCGGAGGTTAGGAGCTTTGACCCCGAGGACAAAGGAGAAGAAAAGGCTGACGAGATGCTGGACGAGTCGGTCAGAGCCGTATGCGCAATAGGGGAGAGTATATTATCAGTAAACAAAATCAATTATTAATAATCAGTGTTATGAGAGAGAAAAAGGAGGTAATGAGGGAGTTGAACGCAGCGGTGGAAGCTTTGCGCTCGATAGATCGTCAAAAATCAACGGCAGAAGAGTTGAGGGCTGCATCCGAATTGGTGGAGCGTTTGACGGGCGAATTAAATGAAATCAACTTAGCCGAGGCGGCAGACAGGGCAGCCGCACAAGCTCAAACGGAACAGCAGGACCGTGGGTTGAACGGTATCGCAAAGCGTTTTTCGTTTGCCAAATTTATCGCGGAGCTGGGCGAGGGCAGAGGATTGACCGGAGTAGAAGCGGAAGTCGCACAGATGGGTCAAGAGGAAGCGGCACGAAACAACATCAAATTGCTAGGAGCGAGCATACCGACCTCTATCCTTAACGCACGAGGCACTTTGCAAACGGCGGGGACGCCGGAAGAGGGTGGCTTGTTGATAGGCACAAGCAAACAGTATCAAGAGGCCTTACGCAGCCGCCTTGTTTTGGCTCAAGCGGGAGCGACCTACGTTGGCGGCTTGACAGGCAACATCGAGCTGATTGACGGTGCTAAGATATCCGTGCAATGGGAGGGCGAAAACGACGAGGTAGCCGATACCGTCAAGCAGTTTAGCTCACGCACGGCGAAGCCGAAACGCTGCGCCATCAGTGTCCCAATCTCCAAGCAGCTTGCTATCCAAAGCTCTTTTGATGTGGACAATATCATCCTTAACGATTTTTACGCAGCGCATGCCGTTGCGGTCGAGCAAGCCGCCATCAACGGGTCAGGCGCAACAAGCCCGACCGGATTGATGCAAACGGAAGGCATCAAGACGCTTGAGCTTGCGACAAACGGATCGGAACTTAGTTGGGATGCGATGGTCAACCTCGAGACCGAGATAGCTGCGGTGGATGCGGACACGAGCAGCATGGCGTACATCACAAACGCAAAGGCAAGGGGATTTTTAAAGCGAACCCTTAAGTCCGCAGGAGTAGCCGGGTATATATGGGACAACAACGAGATCAACGGGTACAGGGCATTTATGAGCAACTTAGTACCATCCAACCTTGTAAAAGGCTCATCGGGCGAAAAATGCTCCGCAGTATTGTTTGGCGACTGGTCCAAGTTGTGGATCATGACTTGGGGAGGCCTGGATATTGTCGTGGATCCGTACACGCTGAAGAAAAAAGGTGCTTACGAAGTGACCCTCAATGCCTACCACGACGTGTTTGTAAGACGCAAAGAGGCATTTGCGGTAATCAAAGACGCTTTGGCATGAGGATTCGGTTTTTAAGACCTGTGGCAGGATATGCGTACTCCGAGGGCATGGTAGGGGATTTGGCAGATGAGCGAGCCATCGACCTGCTGTCCAAAGGGTACGCAATACCCGAGACAAGCGAGGAGAGCGACCTCCCGCAGGATTGCCCGGTAAGGAAATTGCTGATAAAGGAAGGTCTCAATACGATAGAGAGAGTCAAATCCGCATTACCCGTGCTTGCCGACATCAAAGGCATCAGCAAGGCGACAGCGGACGAAATTGCAAAAAAAATAGAATCATGGACATAGCGCAGTGCCCTGTGACGGTCGAGGAGCTTAAAAAACAGCTGAGGATTACCACCGACGATTTTAACAGCCAGTTGGAGGTAAATTTGCTTGCGGCGGCGGAATGGTGCGAACACTATTCCGGGAGGAAAATCGGGAGCTTCGAGGATTTTCCGAAATCCTTGCACGTTGCGATTTTATTGTATGCGGCGGAGCTGTTTGAGAATCCTATCGATCATGTTTCGGAGCGCACGACGGCGGCACAAAGATTGGCAGACCCTTTGATATGGCAAGAGACTACAACATAGGATGGTTTACCGAGCCGGTTGCTTTTTTGCTGCCTTTAAAGAGCGTGACGGAGACAGGCGAGCGCACCGTGTCTTACTATGACGAGCGTGTACACTATTGTGAGGTAGACGATATCAAATACTCAGACGAGTTGACGCAGGAGGCATTAGCAGAGGAGCAGACGCACACACTCAAGACGTGGACGGTTGATAAGGCATCAACGGAGTGGAGGGTGCGATACCGGGGGGACATCTATAATATCATACGCATAGAGCATTTACGTAATAATAAAACCATCTACTATATCAGGAGGACGGATTTATGCAACGAGTAAACAAAGCGTTATATGCCTTTTTGGCAAAATGGGCGCCCGAGGGCACAAGCGTCTATCCTGTCGTGGCGGACGAAGATGCCGTTTACCCTTATTGTGTATTTTCGTGCGATAGCCTGCTTACCAAGCGGACGAAGGATGGCATTTACTCTTACGTTTACCAATACAGCGTTGACATTTGGGGTTGCACTTTTAACCAGTCCGACAGGGTAGCCACTTCGATTATGGCTGCAAGCGAGGAGGACGGTGAGGTCAGGTTTGATAACCCGGCCGGGAAACTGTCCGCAGCACTCACAGGTGCTGAGACGGCTTATTCGGACGGTGGATTTGTGCAGCGTTTGACCTACGAGGTAAGGTATGAGGGGGAGGTTGTATGAGCGGATTTGAGGTAGACGATTTAGACCTGCGCAAGGTGTTGGACAGGCTGGGCGAGCAAAAGACATCAAGGATGATTTTATCCTCTATGCGCAAGGGGCTGAATATCATAGCTAAGGAGACGGCCCTACGTTTCAAGGCAAACCGCAGGGGATTTTCCGGGAAGAAGGTAGTCAAACGGTCCAGGGGCGGTAAGGAAAAAGAGGTGCAGTTGAAGGTGGCAAAAGTTGTTATCAGCAACAAAGAACAAACCGCCAAAGTCCATATCATGGAGGACTACCGGGTCAAATGGTTTGAATCCGGAACGAAAGAAAGAAAGACAAAAGGACGGAAAATATACAGGGGATACTGGAAGGGCAAGAAAAAGCTCCTACAGAGGCTTGGGAAAGGACATCGAACCGGACGGATCAAACCGGAATGGTTTTTTAAAAAATCAATCCGGGCAAAAGAGACGGAAGCCGAGCAGAAAATGAATCAAGAGATAAAGAGAGTGTTTACGAAATTGTCAATTTAAAAAACAGGATTATGAGCAAGACAAAAGGAGATTACATCGAGGGAAGAGACATCATGCTGTTTGTCAATAGCGGAGCAACCGAATCAACCCCGACATGGGTAAAGACAGCGGCAGCCACAAGTCATACGATATCTTACAGTGGCGAGACCAAGGAGCGTGTGACAAAAGACACCGAAAACGGCGCATTTAGCCAAAAGAGCGTGACAAAACTGTCTTGCACCATCACTTGCGAGGCGTTAAAGACATTTGATGCCGACATGGGCTACGACACATTGTTGAAGCAGATGAAGCTGCGCAAGCCGGTTAAGCTCAAATATGGCTATACTGAAAGTGAAACGGGAACATCATACGAAGAGGGTTTGTTTGTCATCACCAACTTGGAGGAGAGTTCTCCGGCAGATGATGATGCGACTTATTCGGCGACGTTTGAAAATACAGGCAATGTGGAAACAAAACAACAGGCATAAAAAATGAAGAAAATAGAAATCAAAGGCAAAGAATATCCGTTTCGCCTCACGGTTGGAGCGATGGTGGCATACAAACGGGAAACCGGAGAAGATTTTTCCAAGTTTGCGGGCGAGGACATGGAGAAGTTAGGGGTGATTATTTATCACGGCATCAAATCCGCTTGCAAGGTGGACGGTGTTGATTTCCCATTTAATTCAGCTGACGAGATAATTGACTACATAGGGATGCAAGAGGCGGCAGAACTGCTGGGAGGAGATGCGGAGGTGCAAGCGGACGGCGAAAAAAAAAGCTGACGATTTCCGAGCTGGTTGCCATAGCGGTAGGCAAAGCAGGGATACCGATAGCGGACGTCTATGCGCTGGAGGTTGATGAGCTGTCGGAGATATTAAGGGCGTGGAGTGACAAGGAGGATGCGGAGCACAAGGACAGATGGGAGCGCACCCGTTTTTTAGCCTTGACCGCCCTCCTTCCTTACCAGAAGAAAGGAAAACGGCTAAGACCTACGGATATAGCAAAATTCCCATGGGATAGCACTCACGACAAAACGACTTCGGATGATCTCGAAAGAATCAGTGCCCTGTTCGGGGAGGATTAATGCTTTTAATCATCATCGTCGTCATCCCTACGGAAAAGATTATGACCAGTAATGGTACACCAAAATTCGTCGAGCAGGAAAAGGGGGAACGCAATACAGAGCCCCCACATCACAATCCCCACGATTCTTATAAGGATGAAAATAAAAAAATCTTCCATTTCAAAATGTTTAATGTCATAAGCAAAAATAGATGAATAATCTCAGATATACAATAAAATTAGACACAAAATCAGGATTGCTTCCGCAGTTAAAGATTATTAAACAAGAGATGGATGGTGTGACACGGTCTGTCAAGGAAGCCGGGGGCCAATTCCAAAAATTAACAAATATCTGCAACGAGCTTAAAAATATAAAATACAGCACGATTGTTTCAAATTTTAAAGAATCAGCCGATTTTTTAGAGAAAATGAGCGCAGCCGGTGTTGAATTTGAACAGGGAATGGCAGATTTGCAAGCGATTACAGGCATCGTGGGCAAAGATCTTGAAACAATATCCAAAACCGCAAGAAGGGTAGGAAAGGAATCCGGATTAGGGGCAAAGGGAGCGGTTGATGCGTTTACTTTATTGGCGTCTCAAATACAGATAGATAAAATAGGATTAAAGGGGTTGATACAACTGCAAAAAGAGACTATCACATTAGCTCAGGCAGGCGGAATGACCCTTTCCGATGCTGCAACGGCGATGGCTGCGACCATCAACCAATTTGGGCTGGAGGCAACTCATGCAAACAGGGTGGTCAACGTGTTGGCGGCTGGATCCAAGTATGGAGCGGCGGAAGTCACAGATTTGGCGCAATCCTTTAAGGTAACGGGTGCGACGGCGGCAGCGGCAGGACTGTCGGTGGAACAGACGGCAGGAGCGTTGGAGGTGCTGTCGCAAAGTAATGTAAAAGGGTCGGAAGCTGGAACGGCTTTAAGAAACGTGATTTTAAAATTACAGACCACTTTGGGCATGGATTTGTCGAAAGTAGGGCTGGCGGATGCGCTTGATTCGCTGAAGCCGAAATTAAAAGACGTAACCTATCTTGCAAAGGTGTTTGGGTCTGAAAACATAGCGGCAGCACAATACCTTATTACAAATGCAAAAGCGGTAGAAGAGATGACCACGGCAGTGACAGGCACAAGTGTTGCGCAAGAGCAAGCGGCGATAAGGACAAAAACGCATGCCGAACAAATGAAACGAATACAGGCAAATATAGATGATTTTAAAATTTCCGTATTTGAATTTACCGGCGGATTGTCGGGCTATGCATCCGCATTAGGGGAGACGGCTGTGATGCTCTCGCAAAGTTTGCCTCTGTTTTTTTTATTAAAAGGCGCAATAGCTACTACTGCAAAAATCGTAGGAGGCGGGCTTGTCGTTGCGTTTGTCAAACTGGCGGCTGCTGCAAAAGCCTCCGTGACTGCTATGCGAGGAGCGTGGGTGGCTGCGAAAGCTTACTCGTTGACGGCTCAGTTTATGGTCGGTATATTCGCAACCTTACCGGGCAGGGTGCTTGCATTTACAAAGGCGTTGACCTTGCAAAAGGTTGCGACCTATGCGGCAGCGGCAGCGCAAAAGGTGTTAAACATCGCATTAATGGCAAACCCGGTCGGGATTGTAATAGCCGGTATCACCATTTTGGTAGCGGCATTGGTGATGGCTTACAAACATTGTGAGCGGTTTAGGCGTCTTATCGATAGCTGGGTTGAGAGCTTTAAAGGTTTGGCAAGTTGGATAGGCAAGGCATGGGATGCTGCCAAAAGTTTTTTTGGATTTGGGTCGGAGATGGAGAAGATGGCGGACGAGACGACGGAAGCCGCTTCTGCGTTTGGCGATTTGCAAGATGCGCCAAAAGAGTTACTTCGCAATTTGGAGGATAACAAAGGGACAAACCTAAACACGATAGAGGGTCTTAAACAAAAAATAAAAGAGCTGAGCGATGCGCAAGAAAAGGCGACTTTGTCGCAAGCCATCAGCCTTGAAAAAGAGATAGCATTATATAGAGAGAGGTTAAACCTCCTACAGCGGTCGATCGCCGTAGGCGCGTCAGGGCATTTAGGAGATACAAAATATAAAGAGGAGATAAAGGCATCTCAAATAAAAGGCGTGGATGCTCCACCATCGCTTGACATACCTATAAAGTTTGAAGTCAGTGAGAACAAAATAAAAGAAAACCTTATGAAAATGCGGCAACAGTTTTCCGACTCGATCGAGGAGATGGTTGTCTTTTCGGAGGAGCAAATCAACGGTCTTGTCACTTCCGCTTTTGCCGGGCTGGGCGAAGCGATAGCATCCGGAAGCCCTTTGGAGATGTTAAAAAGGATGTTGATAACCGTCATGGACATGCTACAGCAATTTGGGACTGCATTGATAGCAGCCGGAGCGGCTTCGGAGGCATTAAAGGCGGTCGCATGGTCGGGAGTGGGCGCAATCGTGGCCGGAGGCGCATTGGTGGCTGCAACGGCAGCTGCAAAGGCGGCTTTGAGCAAGGCAACAGCCTTTGCGGAGGGCGGCATCGTGAGCGGCCCGACCTTGGCACTCGTGGGCGAGTATGGCGGGGCGTCCAACAATCCGGAGGTGATCGCACCTTTGGATAAATTACGCTCCCTGATTGACACGGACAAGGCTGACGGCGGTGTCGGCGAGGTGCGGTTTGAGATTAGGGGCGATGTATTGGAGGGTATTTTAAAAAAGGTAAACAACAGGAGGAGACGGACACGATGAGCATGGGCAAACGATACATAGGCGGGTTTTACTCCGTTGCCAACACCCTTTACAGGGTCGAGATCTGGCAGGAGGGGTACGGCGGTGCGGCTACCAATGTCGCTTTTGGCGAGTCCCCGGTCACGATCGAGTGGCAAGAGGTGGACAAGTTGGAGCCGGTCATGAGCAGCAGTGCGAAGTTGCAACTCTTTTGCGACTCGGACAGGCAGTTTGTAGACCTCTATACCATCAAGGCGGGCAGCGTGCGGATGGACGTGTACCGCAGCGGGTCGCTGTATTGGTCGGGCACGCTGGATCCCGAATTGTACGAGGAGCCGTTTGCTTACAAGGACGGCTATGTCGTGTCGTTGTCGTTTGCGGACTTTGCCATCCTCGACCGCCTCAATTACACCTTGGGCGGGTTCAGGACGTTGCGGCAGCTGATTACGCATCTGGTCGAGTCGTCCTGCATCCGGCATAACGGCATATTTTACTACATAGGCACAAAGCTGTTTGGCACGAGCAGCGAGACGCTGATAGATGCGATAGCGGTGCAAAGCCAAAACTTTTACGACGAGGACGGCGATGCGATGAGCTTGCGCAAGGTCTTGGATGAGACCCTGCGCCCTTTTGCCCTGCATCTAATACAAAAAGGTGGCAATATCTACCTGTATGACACGGATACGCTGCTTAAAAACAAGACAGCGACAGCGGTAAATTGGAGCTCGGATGATGCGGTCTTGTCGGTCGATAAGGTGTATAATGACGTTAAAGTCACCTTTTCGCCCTATGAAAAAACGGACATTTTAAAGGCCGGCGTCGATGCGGACAGTGTGGGCAGCGGTCAAAAGCTGACGACATGGTTCAGTACGGCGGCGGAAGCGGACGAGGTAGGTTTTTACACGCACCTATCCGACACGGGCAAAGGGGTGGACAAGCACGCAGACGCCAAATATTTTAAAATCGAGCCTGTTTACTCAGGCAGCAAGGAGGCAGGGGTGGCATGGACGGTGGAGACCTTTGCAAGCCGCAACTCCGGCGTGTACGTCAACTACATCAAAGAGCCTACTTACAACATAGGTGGCATTTTATTGACGTCAATAAAAAGGCCTTACCTGTCAAGCGTGCCTGCATCGGACAAATACAAACTCAAGTTGTCCCTGTCCATGCTTTTTGACCCCCGTTATAACCCCTTTGAAGACAGTTCGACCGTCAACGAGGAGGGCAACTGGAAAGACCAGCAGAACCGGGCTAATTTTGTCTACGTGCCTTTCAAGTTGACGGTGCGGAACGACAGCGGCGTAGCCCTGTACCACTATGACAACAAAGGGGTTAAAAACAGCAGCAGCTTTGCCCGTCCCGGCTCTTTGGCTTTGTGGCGGACAGGGGAGGCATCGTGGGGCGATGCGTGGCTTTGCTGGTACCAGGGCAACCGCAAAAACGAGTCGGGCATTGGAGGATGGCAGGTAAACAAGCAGTCAATCGGCTACTATCGGGGAAACTTGCCCACCATCTTTGACAAACTGGGCAACGGGGAACTTATCAGCTTACCCCCTGTGGGCGGTTATCTGGAGCTGCAGATAGGCACGGGCGTGGTGGCATACGACTATGGCAAGGAGATAAAAGAGTCGGTTTACTCGCAATGCCGGTGGCTGCTCTACAAAGACGCCGCAATCGACGTTGTGCAGCATACAGGTTCGTCCATCTCCGCACAGGATATAGAGACAAAGGCGTGGCTCAACCGTGACGCAAAGGAGGGTCTTAAAATAGATACAAAATTGGGTTGTATGGACAGTCCGTCCCCGGCGGCGTTGGGACAGCTGTTTAAGACATCCGACTTTTCGGCTTGCAACTCGTTTTGGAGGGCTGGCAACACGGACACGTTGGAGAGGTTGATGATAGGCACTATCTATAGCCAATATGCCGAGCCGCTTAAAAAACTGGGCGGGGAGGTGGATATATTGACCGACTTTGGCATCTATACGGACAAACACGAGCCGGGGAACTATATTGTTTTGGCGGAGTCTCAGGATTTGCGCAACGACACGGACAGCATTGTGATGGTGCAAGTTTTAAACGACAATTATACAGCAGTCAAATATGAGTAAAACGTACAACTATCAGGTTAAAAAGGTGGCAGCGACACCCCGCAACCAGCGGTTGACGGACGGCATACAAGCCGCAGCGGCAACCGGGGGAGCTGTATATGCCGCCGACAGCGCACCCCAATATTGGGAGTTGGTGACCGTTGACGCAAACGGCAACGCTTTGGAGGAGGCAGGTTATTACCTGAGACCTGTGCAGGGCAAGCATATTGTCGTACCCGGGGATGTCACGGCAAACGCAACGGAGGACGATGTAAACAGCTTGCCTGTCGCAGCAGACCACACGACCACCGGGTTGTTCAGGGCCAAACAGGGCGGCGGGCTGCTTTATGACACGGCAACTAACGGGTGGTACGTCAACCCCGATTTTGCCGGGGGCGGAGTCAACTTTACGGTCGGCGAAGGGCTGCAAATGTCGGTCGATAATGAGCTTAGTGTCAAATATGGCAAGATAGCCGGCACGGCTTGTCAAGGCAATGATGCACGGTTGTCTAATGACCGTAAAAACCCCTACAAACTGTCTTGGAGCGGTGGGGAGTATGACGGCAGTGCGGAAAAGACGCTGCCGGGATTTTTGACAGTTAATGATTTAAGCGGCTACGTCAAAAAAGAAGGAGACAATATGAGCGGTCCCCTGTTGATGACCCTGAAAAGACCTTTTAGCACTGATACTTATAAAATCAATATCGGGGCTAATATCAACGGGGAAATGAACCCTTATATCAGCATCTTTGGCAACACATATGCTAAACTACATGTAAACCAAGGGAACAGTAATACATCGAAATGGACTGATTACGGCTCTACTACTATTATTTGCAGTGATGATTATCTAATCCGCACGAGCAACACAGCATCGAACGATTTTAAATTTACAGGCAAAAACTTTACAGCCCCGGGCGATGTCGTGGCGAATAGTACTACGACAGCATTTACAAGTGTCGTGCCTGTTGCGGACAATACGACTTACGGTCTTGTCAAGTACGACAATTCTACTATTAAAAAGAATAGTGATGGACAATTATACTGCACCGTGCAAGGGGGCGGAAGCACCGGAGTCGTCAAGTATTGGAGACCGTCCGTCAATACAAGCGGTGTGCTGTCATGGACGCTAAGCGAGAGCGAATCAACCCCCTCGTCCGTCAATATCAAAGGACCGAAAGGCGACCGGGGGGCGACCGGGGCGACCGGGCAAGGAGTCACTTACCAATGGAGCGGAACTAAGCTAAGCCTTGGTACGATTAATAGCAGCGGAAATGTTAACTGGGGGTCTTATGTGGATTTGAAAGGACCGAAAGGCGACCCGGGTAGCGGTGGGGGGAGTTCATCTTGGAATGGAGGAACAGTAACAAATCCTATCATAGCAAAAGCCAGTAATAGCACGCAGGCACGCATATATGGAAATGATATATCTACGTATTCCCCAAGCAGTTACAATCAACGATTGTGGCTAAATTATACTTGCCAGAGCTCCAATGCTGAAATCTATATCGGGAATGGAGACAATAAAGGAACGCAAGTTGCAACAATAAATTCGGGTGGAAACGGCAAGATATTAACTAAAAACGGCACAGGGTCACTTTCAGACAAAAGACTCAAAACCATATTTGAAAGGAAAGAGGATATTTTAGGTAAAATACAGTGTATAAATGTATATGAATATACAAGAGTTGATGACGAAAATAAAATTTTGCGGGTTGGTGTCATAGCGCAAGAGGTTGCGAAAACTTTCCCTACGATTGCTGTAAGGGATTTCGTTGATGATACAAACAATGAACAATATTATACTGTCGATTACGCTACCCTCGGGGCTGTCGTGGCAATCGGAGGCTGTAAAGAGTTATACGCAAAATATAAAGAGCAGCAACAAACTATTGACAATTTGCAATCAAAACTCGCCTTGCTGATGCAGGAGGTCGAGAAGATGAAAGGAGGTGCGGTATGAACATACCTAAAACGAATATACGACAATTATATCATGTAGCTTGTACAATCGGGGAAGTGGTCAACGGCAAGCTGGAGACACGGTTGTCCAAGCTGTGCACCTCCGACAGGATAAACATTTGGAGCAAATACAAGCCCGTCATCCATCATTTTACAGACCGACCTGCGGATTGGTGGAAAGGGAGTAACTTGGACTGCGGCATCAAAATCAAGCAGCATGCGACAGCGGAGGCGTTGATTGATTCGATTGTCAACGGGGAGCGGCAATACTCGCACAACAAGCCGGAGAACAATTACAGGCTTGGCGACTTTGCGGGCTACAACCAGACCGTCATGCCCGTGCTGCGTGACGTGCCCATGGCTGGGATATTGTATCAGTCCGCCACGAGCCTGTCGGTGACGGCAATGTACAAAAACGGCAACTATACGGACTACGAGATACCCCCGGAAGACATCTACAACCAGCTCGATACTAAATGGTATTTCGGCTTGGCAATCAAGAGGGGCACAAAGGTCTATTGGATGACCAACAGCGAGCCCGGAAGCATGAGCGTGACCGTGCCCGTCAATGCCAACAGCGACACGATATTTACAACGGGGACGGCTCAGATGGTGGCGTTTATCTCGCAGTGCAAAAGACCCGGGTTTTACGCATCATCTGAAGGTCCGTCCAAGTTTTGTGCGATACCGATGGCGACGGTGCACGAGGTGACCATCAAGGCATCCACCATCGAGGCATCCATTAGAGGTATATACGCAAACGGCGTGCTGACTTACACGGTCACCGTAAAAAACACGACCGGGAGCAGCGAGATTATCAACCAGTGCGTCGCCCACGTGACGGACACGCAGGGCGATAGGGTCTATTATATCGACACGTTCGAGACGCCCGGCTCAATCGGGGGCTACCAGCAATGGACATTTGACAAGGAGCACGCAAACGAAAACCTGCCGGCAAACGGCAAGTTGGAGCTGTATATCAACAATGCGCTCAAGGCAGAATCGCATTACCTTGTGATGTATGAATGAAATGACTAATTTTATAACGTAAAAAAGGGAGGAGAAAACTATGAGGAAAATCAAATTCAGCCTGTCGGAAGGCAGGTACGTTTCGGACACTTTTGCGGCAACGGGGACGAGCATGGCGGTAAGGGTGGAGTTTGAAAAGGCGGGCAGCTGCACGCTCATGAAGTCAATCGACACGGGGAAATTCGTGCCGTCCGCAGCGTTGCTGGGCTATGCGGACGATGTGAAGGTGGTGGAGAAGACCATCTTGGGGGTCATCCCCGCCCAGAACTTTTACATCGACTTCAACGCCAAAGCCGTGCCCGCAAAAATCTATGTGCTTGACGGTCCTTCCGGAGGCGGCGGAGGGGAGGACGTGGAAGCCCTGAAAGCCTTAATCACGCAGCAGGGGGAAAAGATTGACGGCATCTCAAGCGCAATCGGGCGGCAGGACACCGTGCTGGCATCGCACACCGGGAAGCTCGACAGCAACGGGCAAAAGGCGGACGAGATAGCCGGGAAGGTGGAGGACGTGAAGGGGGGCGTGGACGCGCAAGCCGTGACGCTCGGGGAGGTCAAGTCCGCCCTTGCGTCATTGGAGGGCAAAATCCAAGAGAACGACTTGGAGTCCGCATCGCTGTTTTTGGAGGTGCAGACCACCACCGTGACCAACCAGGACGGCTCTACCGACGCAGTGCCGTCCAACCGCCACATACGCATCGTGGACGATGACCTGAAGTGCTACACGATAGCGGAGTGGAACGCCATTGCCGTTGCGGCACAATTCGATAAGGCAAAAATGCCGAAACCTGTCGGGTTTAGCATCGAGTGCAACGGGCAGAAGGTGGTACTTTATTGGCCTTACACCGGACAGACATACGATGTGACGGGCACGGTGGCAGAACCGTCCGAACAAATGCGGCACTCCATCTATGAGTACGACCAAATCACCGCAGCCGCAAGCGGCAACGACACCGGGGAAGCCGCAAATGACGGGTCTATCGGCTCTTACCACAGCCGGGCATGGAGCGTGGAGGAGCAAGGAGGAAATCTCGTGCTCAAGTGCGGCAACACCGGGCAGCAGTGGACGATGGCGAAAGGATGCGGCAATACCAATGCGATGGCAGCGGACAACAGCAAGGAACGTACCCATGCGCTGTACGTGCAAAACGAGTGGATGCGGCACAGGTTTGCCGTATGCTCGGGCATAGCGACCGATTCTACGGACGGAACGTATGCCCCAGTTACCATCCTCAATGCGGAAGGAAGCCAAGCAGCTGCCGGGGAGGACATGTATTTTTACGTAGGAGGCTCAAAGACAGGGTTGCTGGCTAAGTACAACATCAACAACAAGCACAAAGGCACGACCGCATACCTTACGGAGGCTATCCGTGATTGGATATACGAGGAGCAAAAGAAGAACGGTGTGGACATGAACGACACAGGCGTTAATTCGGGGAGCAAGCCCCTGCTCGTGCCCGGGGCGAAAGGGGCGGAAGCCGTTGCCGTAGGCGGATTTTGGTACATCATCACCCCTTACATAAGCAATCCGGGGCAGAGCACGAACGAAAAAAACGTTATCGACTCCCCTATCGCCTACTATGCCAACGGGGAGGACATAAAAAGGAACAATGCCGTTGTTTTTATACCAAACGAGAAGATTTTATATCCGTATTGGACAAACAGGAGCATAATATCCGGATTAATTTCGTACCTTCGCAGCAAGGAGGGAAGGAGTGACATACCGGCAATACGTACCAGTTGGCTTTGGTCGGTTGTGCGGTACAACTCGTTGAATGCGTGGGACGTGAGCATGGTCAGTGGCTACGTGTACACGGCCAGCACGTGGGTCAGGAGTTGCGTTGCGCTCGCCTCCGCTTTATGACGGCAAAGCCGTCCTCCGTCCGTGCGGACGCACGGGCAGGAAACCAAAACAAAAAAAAAGAGAATTAATTGATTTACAAACATAATACAGGGAGGCAAGGAGGTGAACAGAACCCATCGCAGCAGGCTGAACGCACCCATCATCAACAAGGTTGTTGAACTGAACAAGTATTTGTTGCTTATCCGTTCAAAAGCCTACCGTGCAATATCTTACAACTACATAGACGATGAATTGAAGAGGGGGAACACGCTCTTTTATTACGCCCTCCGGCAACTGAGAGGGCTTGACTATAAAAAGCGTGCAACGGAGTTGGCGATGGAGATACAAAGCGGCATTTATCTAATCACGGCATTGGGCGGCTGCTTGGAGCGGCAGGCTGCCGTAATAGACGTGATTTGCGACGACATAATAAGCCAATTGTCCAAGATGGACGCTGCCGGAACTGTAAAATCTTGAATTATGACAGGAGAGCAGTCTTTGATTAAAGGTCTCCCTACTTGCGTGGACCCGCAAGTTACATCTACAAGCGGAGAAGAGGGGTCGGTTGTGCGTAACAACTCGTTGAATGCGTGGAACGTGAACATGGACAATGGCAACGTGAACACGAACAACACGTGGAACAGGAATTGCGTTGCGCTCGCCTCCGAATTAGCCGAAGACATTGATGGGTGGATCGGTGCAGAGCGGAACTGCTGGCGGAACAAGAGGCAGAAGGCAGAACCCAACCGCATCCATTACCACCTTTCCGAGCTGTATTATTTTGTCAACAATGTGATTGCCAACGAATACTACCCCGGGGCAAGCTACTGCTTCGTCCTGTCCTACCCCGTGTTCCGTGAGGTGTTTGCAGCCAACTACCTTGACCGTATCGTGCACCACTATGTCGCACCGATGCTGATAGAGGTTGCGGAGAAAGTGCACAACGCAAACGGCAACGTCAGCCACGGAAACCGTGAAGGGCATTCGGCGGAGACGGCATGCTTGCAGATACAAGACAATATCAGGCGCATATCCGGAGGAGGCAGAAACCCATGCTATGTCGCAAGCATGGATGTCAAAGGGTTCTTCATGTCGGTAGACAGGCGCAAGGCGTTCAGTGTGTTCTCCACGTATGCCGACATCCATTATACGGGCATACTCAAGCGTCAAAAGATGGCGTTGCTTTACATATTGCTAAGCTACGAGCCAACTGAAAATTGCATAAGGACTTGCGACATAAGGCTCTGGGAACACGTTGCATCCAACAAGAGCATGTTTAACAATCCTCCTTGGATTGGGATGCCAATCGGCAATTTTTACTCACAATTGATAGCCAACCTCCTGCTCGCCATACTCGACCACGTTATAACCACCATGTGCGCATGGATAGGCTACACGAGGTTTGTGGACGACATGGGGTTTGTGGCCGGGAGCGTGGAGGAAATCAGGAGGGCAAGGGCGCTTGTATGCAAAACCCTTGGAACGCTGGGACTGACTCTCCACCCGGCCAAGTACTATATCCAACCCTCACGGCACGGTTTGAAATTTTGCGGGAAGGTAATCCACGAGGACAGGATGTATATAACCAACCGGGTGGCGGGTGCGCTTTACCGCAAAGTGCTAACCGAGTCGGAATCGCCCTCGCTGGAGTCCGCAAAAAGGTTGATGGCGAGCGTCAACAGCTATTTCGGCATGATGCGCAAATGTGCCGCTTACAACATCATGATGCGCATATCGGGCATGGTTTTGGACAAATTCGGCACATGGTTGTTCTTTGCGGGCAAAAACGGCAAATTAATATGCAGGCTAAAGCGAAAATATAAGGAAGATTACGTATCTTTATGCTCAATAAACACATTTGTTAAACCATTTAAACATTTGAACTATGAAGTTAGGGAAAAGAAGAGAGGACGGGGAGCTGGAAATAACGGAAGTGGAGAAAGGAAGGGAAGTGTACGGGCAACGTTCGGAACGCGAACTGCTTGCCGCCGGGTACAAGCCCGTCTGCGAAATCGAAGCACCGGAGGGTGCGTCCACGTTTCATTATAACGACCTGCCCAACTGCCATATCCAGGAGTGGGACACGCCTGTTGACGATGCGGACGGAGGACGGGAAATTGGTGTTTGAGTTCAAGGAGATATAAAAAAAGGAGGGCGGAGATGGAAGACATTCAATTCACGGGCAAGTTTTTCGTGGTGACATCCATACTGTTTTTTATCCTGATAACCCCCCTGTTTTTCATCGCTTTCGACTTTTGGGCGGGGATGAGGAAAGCCAAGCAGAGGGGCGAGCGGATAGTGTCGGACGGATGGCAGAGGACGGTGCGGAAGATAGCCCGCTACTACAATGCGCTGCTGGCGTTGGTGGTGGTGGACGCAATGCAGATGGCGAGCATCTGGTATTTGCAGGAGTTTTACGGCTGGGCCATCCCGGTTTTCCCTGTCGTGACCCTGCTGGGGGCGATGGGGGTGGCTGCGATAGAGGTCAGAAGCATCTACGAGAAGGCGGAGGACAAGGAGAAGCGGGAGTTGAGGCAAGTCACCATGCTTGCGGCGGAGATAGCCAAGCACCGCACGAACCCGGACGAGATAGTGGAGAAACTGGCGGACTTTTTAAACAAAAACAACAATGAGACCAAATAAGAAATTACCAAGGGGGCTGCGGTTGTGCAACCCCTGCAACATCCGTATCAGCACGGACAAGTTCCTCGGGGAGGTGCAACCCTCCTCCGACAAGGCTTTCAAGCAGTTCGAACGTAACGCATACGGCTACCGTGCCGCATTCCGTGTGCTGCTGACCTATATCACACGCTACCACGTCAACACCGTGAGGGGCATGATCGCACGCTTCGCCCCAGCCACGGAAAACCATACGGAGGCATACGTCAACACGGTAGCGCAGCGTGCGGCTATCGACCCCGACAAGGAGCTGAGGACGGTGGACAAGGAGGACTTGATAAGGATGGTTGCGGCCATGTCGTACGTGGAAAACGGGGTAGAGGCGGACATGCACGAGGTGGTTGACGGTTGGATCCTGGTAAACGAGTGCCCGTCATGACAAGGTTATGCTTTTTTTTATCCATGTTGCCGCTGCTGGTAGGATGTTCGAGGGTGCAATACGTGCCCGTGGAGAGCAGACGCGATTCAGTCTACATAGACCGTCTTGTTCCATACCCTGTACCTGCCGACAGTGCGACAATAAGGGCGTTGGTGGAATGCGATGAGAGGGGCAAAGTCGTATTGCGGTGGCTTGACATGGCGAACAGCCGGAATGTGGATTTGCAATTTAAACTCGACAGCTTGGGGCATTTTATTGCTGACATGAGGATAAAGAAAGACACCTTATATCTCCCGTCAAGGGAAATATATGTCGATAGAGATGTTGAAGTCCCTGTCCCGGTAGAAAAACAGCTTACCAAATGGCAGCAGGTTAAAATAAACTACGGGGGCAAGGCTATCGGGCTGCTTGCCGTGGCAGCGTCCGTTGTCGTCTATTACGGGCTAAGGCGATACAAAATTATAAAATAAAAGGAGGGGGATACATGGAGAGGGGCGACAAAAAGATGCCCCGTCCGCAAATCCACAAGGCGACATTCTTTTGCGAGGATATGGGGCTGCGCAATCTGTTTCAGGGGCTTTTACCTTAAAAACAGGGGCGCAGCCCTTTTTGTTCACAAGAGAGTGTTAAAAAAATGAAGGAAGTGCGAAGATTTTACAAAGAAGTGGTTGAAGCCGTGTGCGAGGAGCTGGAATTGGACCCCGTGACGGCTTTTTCGACAAACAGGGAGAGGTGCGTGGATGCGAGGGGGCTGATCGTGTGCCTGCTGGCTAAGCGCATCCCGGACGGGCTGATAAGCGCACTGACAGGATTGACGAGGCAGGCGGTCAACAGGCTCAAAAACATATACCCGGAGCGGATAGAGCACAGCTTTTACCTGTTAATGGCGTTCCGCAACGCGAGAAACAAGGTAGCAACGCACTCGCAATGAATAATTTACATATAAATCCCGTATTTCCCAACTTTGTGATGCGGCCGATATTGGCCGTAATTATTAAACATCAAAAAATATGGAAGCGGAAAAGATTATTTGTTGTGACGGAGGACGGAGCAACGACGCATTAGCCTATGCGGCTATGGCTAACGCAAACAGGGACGACAGTATGAACCAGTGGATGAACAATCCATTCGCCTACATCATGTTTATGGCCATGTTCGGCAACGGTTTCGGCTGGGGGAACCGTGGGAATCAGTTACAGGATGCCGAAATTCAATCCAAGCTGAATCAGCTCAGCACGCAACTCCAAGACGGCAACAACACCAACCTGTTGATGGACGCCATCAAGGGGAACACGACCGCATTAGGACAGCTTGCAGGCAACCTTAACTGCGATTTCAACCAATTGCAGAGCGGCGTGTGCGCCGTACAGGCAGCCATCCAGCAGGTCGGAGGCAAGGTGGGATATTCTGCGGAGCGTGTAATCAATGCGGCGAACCTCGGGGACATGAACATCATCCAGCAGTTGAAGGACTGCTGCTGCCAAACCCAACAAAACATCATACGGATGGGGTACGAAAACCAGCTCGGGCAAAAGGACATCATCAACGGGATGCAACAGGGGTTCGCCTACACGAACACAGGCATTGAGAGGGGATTCAGCAACATCGGATTCCAGTTGTCGTCCATGACTTGCGACCTTAAGACCAACGCAAATGCCAACACGCAGCGCATCATCGACACGCTTAACAACCACTGGCAGGAGGACTTGCAGTTGCGATTGAACCGTGCCGAACTGGAGTTGTCGCAGCAACGGCAGAACGCCGCATTGATTTCGGCCCTTGCCCCTGCTAAAACGACCACCGCTTGACAGGATGCGGATTACCGGCTACGAGGAGGGGAATTGCCTCTCCTCTTTTTATAGGATTTAAAAAACAAGGATTATGATATTTAAGGACATCAAAAGCGGCTATCCGGTTTATATGCTCGACCGGGGGAAGATGGAAGCCGTGGCAGGCAAGGTAGTGGGCGTATCCGGTCCACGGTACATGCAGATGCAGGGCATACAGCAGACGCAGATAGTCGTTGACATTACGGTCGAGACGGAGGGGGTGTCACGGCAATACGCCATCCCCGAATCCCTCAGTGTCACTTATGCTGGCGACTTGGTGCTGTCCACAGACCGTGAGGGCATATTGAGGGAGGTGGAGGCTCTTAAAGGCAAGAGCGTTGACATCGTCAATTCCATCGACAAGCACAAAGCGGCAATCGAGAGCTGCGACAGGATTTTGCAGGAGTGGAATCCGGCTTTTGCGGAGCGGAAGAAGCAGGAGGAGAGGATAACTGGGTTGGAAAGCAAGGTGGACAAGATAAGCGACATGCTGTCCTCCTTTTTGTCAGAATTTAAAAAGTAAAACCATGGGTATATTTATCATATTAAAAGGGAGATGCCGCCATTTTGACGAGGCGGAGGCGAAGAAAGCCGTATCACGGATTTGTTACACAGACCGTGACGGGCAGAAGAGGGAAGGCGCACACTGGACGAAAGAACAGGTGACGGATGCGACAAACGGGATGAAGTTCCGGGAAGGCGTGACGGACTGGGACAAATACGTGGCCTTTAATGCCGGATATGCCGACTTTTGCCGTGTATTGACGGACGAGCTCGTATTAAGGGCTTCGCACGCCTTTTATTTTGCCGACGAGGATGCGCCGGAAAATAAGGTTTGGATTTATATGCGGTGCATGCAACAAAGATGAACAAAGGGCGAGTTTCCCCGCCCTTTCTGGTTCAATTTCGTTTCAATCCACAGCCGTGTGGCTGACATGCCATTTCTGACGACACAAATATAATAACATATATTATACATTGTACTTGTTTACCATAATATTTAATACTATTTCAGCATTTGCCCCGAATAATTTAATAAAACTTAAAAGCATGAATTTATTTGATTATTGTTATACGTATATCAAATATTAATATTATATTTGCAGTGTGATAATAAAACAAGTACAAACATTTAAAACAAAAAGATATGAAAGAGGTAACTTACAAAGAAATGAAGAAATACCAGGTGTATTACAACAACAACGTTGAGATTAGCTGGGTCGCAGAATTCGACACGCTGGAAGAAGCCAAGAACTATTGCACCGAAAACACCAAAGGGTATGATAAAATCGGTGACAATGATAATTGCTGGGAAGGTCGTAGCAATAACTTCCGCTATGAGGTTTATGGCGGAGTTATGGAAATTCTTGATGAAGATGGCGACGCTGTAGATTTAGAAGAACCAGTTTACGAAACAGATCAGTTTTATTGTTAAAAATAGAAATTTGTAGAACATTCAGCCCTCGACATCACGGTTAAGTCAACAATCATGACAACCAAAAACTTGACAGACGTTGGTAATAAAGCCGAAAAAGCTTATGAGTTAATAAACGAACTTATAAGCCATCATAGCCTCGACATGATGGATTTGGCTTATCCCGGACACGATGGAGAACAAGACGCTGACGTTGTAGCAGAGATGATGAGCCTGCGTCAGACTGCTAACAGCTTGTTTGTAGCTTGTGGCATACTTGTAAACAAATTGACTGATATCATTGGAGATTAAAAAATGGAAGACAAAAAGAGCAACAGAGGCGGTAAGAGGGAGGGCGCAGGTCGCCCGAAATCCGACCGGAAGATGGTGGCCTTCCGGGCTGACGTGGATGTCCTGCGCAAGCTCGAGGAGGTGGAAAATAAGACGGAATACATAAATGAGTGCATCCGTCGTAATGTATAAAGAAAGCCCGGATTAACCCGGGCTTTCTTTATTTATTGTGCAAAACATAGTCGATTACCCGCCGGTTTGCCTCGTCCACCTTTCTGTCGTCAAACTTGATATAGACGTCCGTCACTGTGTTAAACGAGTGTGAGAGGGCATGAGCAATGGTTTCTTTAGGTATGTCGAGGCTTGCAGCGATGGTCGCCCATGTGTGCCTTGCCCAGTAGGTCGTGAGCCCGTCAAATGCCGGCTTTATGGTTTTCTTTCCTTGCTTCCTTTTCTCGCATACTCCTATTTTACCCAATACCATGTTCATCCTTCTCGCAAAGTTACGGTAATCGCCGTAGCGGTCCATCACGTTGAGCAAGTAGTCTCCGCTTCCGGCATACCTTTCGATTATCTCCGCCGCTTCCGGCTGTATCTTGACAGATATAAGCTTGTTTGTTTTGTTGCGGTAATAATCAATCCGTCCGTTCTTTATGTCCGTTTTTTTAAGTGTCAGCAGGTTGCCGATATTTATGCCTATGAGGTAAAAGACAAGTAAAAACAAATCCCTGTATTGCTCTTGATAACCTTCCACCTCCATGCTCATCAGCTCCCGGAGCTGGCTTACCGTCAACGACCTTTTCATAGTCTCCTCCTTTTTTATCCTAAACCGTCTAAAAGGATAGTTGTTTGTTATGTCGTTGTCTATCGCATAATTAAAGACAGCCCTCAAGTTCCTCATGTGCACCCCCCTTGCATTGATTTTAAGCCCCTCCTCCGCCATCGACTTGTCAAATAGCTCAAGCCACCTTTTATCGACAGCGTCAAACGTGCAGCCCTCGTCATACCTGCGCAGCCTGTTGCGTGTTGATATGTAAATTTCCTGCGTCTTTTTATTGATTTTGGATGCAACAAAATCGTTAAATACACCAATTATTTTGCTTTTATCGCAATTTTTTGACCCGAACAGGATGCCTGTCAGATGATCCTTGAGTTGTTTGTCCGTCATCATGCGCAACCGTCCGGACGAGTCCAAAAGTGCGACCTCCGTCATCGCAGTAGTCAGCAGGTTCGCGAGCATGATGTTTTTGGGTTTGTAATCAGGCTCACGCTTGGACAGCAGCCCGCCTTTAAAATTTTCCTCGGGGGCATAAATGGATGTGGAGAGCAAAATGGTCCCTTTGTGCCTGATGTAAATCTTAACAGGGTACTTGCCCTCCTTATTTGCCCTGCGTTTGTCAAGTATAAGTTTTTCGTATGCCATAGCGATAAAAATTATTTGCAATAAATTTGCAACAAAATCACGTCCAAAAACCCCAAAAAACCGGGGAAAACCGGGCAAAATCGTCCTAAAAAAATAATCAACGATATATATATATTAAATAACTCGTTGATTATTAGCGTTTAGCGTTTTGTCAGGATGACTGGATTCGAACCAGCTACCACACGCCTTATTGGCTAATTGTCGAGCCATTTAAATATCTGATTCATAGCTTTTTGCAAGGGCGGTTATTTTTATTTGCAACAATTTTGCGATATTATGGGTTGTTTTTGCGATGATTCCGTCAAAAAGCTTACTACCTTTTCCCAAAAAGCTTATCACCTTTTTTGGGGAAGCTTACTACCTTTTTTTTGAGTCCGGGACGAGGGTCAATAGCCGATGAACTTTTTTACCCCGTGCTCGTGCAGCTCCGCAAAGAGGATAGCCCCGAATATGAGCATGATGATCCTTGCGGCTGGCAGGAGGAGACCGAACCCCACCTCCAATTGCCACCAGATGCAAAGGCTTACCAAAAAGTCGTAGATGCAAAACATCCGGTGCAGGGCACAAAAGTCGTAGCTGTATGACAGCACCATCATCAGGATAAAAAAGAGCACGCCGTGCTTGCAAAGGAGGCTTGCCAGTGCCCAGTGCCTGCCTGCGATGAGCGTGGCGCAATGGGCGCACATCAGCAAGGCGACGACAACGGGCAAAACCCCTACCGACACCTTCGCTATCTTCCGCATCCTGACGAGTCTCCTCCTGTCCAGCTTGTCCAGTATCATACACGTTTTTTCGATATAAAACAGGCAGTTGTGCAAGATGGTTCACATCCTCTCAATAGTTTAAACTTTTTTATCATTCCCTCTCCCTACAATCATCTCCAGCAGCCTTATCTGGTTGTCCTTGCTTGCTATTAACTCGTCCTTAGCCCTTAGCAGTTCTTTCAGGTGCTCAATCTCCTTTTCTTTGCTGCTTTCGTTGTCGTTAACGACATCAGCCTGCATCGTTGCTTTTTCAGGATTAAAGATTTCCTCGTCATCGTCATCAGGATTGCAACATAAAAGGCTGCCTATTCCGTTAAGGAGGTAGTCCGGGTTGAAGATGTTTCCGAATTTGGCGTTAAACCAGTTCAAAAACGACTCGTTTAAGTAGCTTTTATTTCCATTCAAAGCCTTGCTTACAGATGTTCTTCCCTTCCCTAAAGCTTCGGCTAATTCTTTTTGGGTAAGTACAACTCCTCTCCTGCGAAGATAGTTGTATGCTTCATTTAGATAAGCAGGGTTGATTTCTTTTCTTTCTTTACTTTGCATGACTCATTATTGTGCTATTATAAAATTATTTAATATATTTATAATCAATTCTTTATAAAATTCTAATCATTTAAAGCAATAAATAATGTTAATAGAACACACATTTGTGCTTTAAAAATTTGATTAGCTCAAAAAAGTGCTATATATTTGCAGTGTGATTAAAATGGAACGAGTTTCAAGCACGTTTCAATTTAAACTACAAATAAAATAAAAAAAACAGAAATGGCAAAGAAATCTCAAATCATTGTGCCCTATGGGGCGATAACCCAGATGTCAAAGGACATGGGTTATTCTCTTGAGACAATCAAGAGGGCCCTCAGATTCTACACGTATTCTGAGGTTGCCATCGGCATAAGGCAAGCCGCAGTGGACAAATACCACGGCAGGCTGGTCTGCATGGACGCCATATAAGCTGGCGGGGTCGCAATGACCCGAAAAAGAGGTCTTTGACGTGTTGATAGCAAGAAAACGTCTTCCGGCAGGCGGGCACATAGCAGAAATGCGGTGACGTGCCCTTGGTGCCGGACAAGGCAGTGCAGTATGGCTGCGGCGACAGCTTGGTAACGCAAGCGGCTGCCACAATGATAAACAGCCCGCCATGGGGTGCAGGATTCTGCTCCCGCTGCGTGATGCAGCCGATCGGATCGGCTGGCGGGCGCTCAATCAAGTTTAGTTTTTTGTAAGGTGCTTTTTTTGTGTGTATCAAAGCAACAGCTATCGGCAAGCACGTCCGGGAGGACAGGCGAGCCGGCTGCATAGCTCAATAGGTCAGAGCACCGCAAGCGAGCGGGATCCCGGTTCGAGCCCGGGTACAGTACAAAGCTTTATTCATTATAGTGGCTTTTAAATCACATCTTTCTGTGCCTTACCCGTCCGTGAGGATAGGCGGCACAAAATGGCTGTCTAAGCCTGTAATGGTAGCAGGGACAAAACGAGCCGGGTTCGATTCCCGGGCAGCCGCAATGATAACATTAAACAAAGGAGGACGATATGGCAACACGTATTGTAGGTAAAGTAGAACCTGTCAAAAAGACGTGGCTCAGCAAGGAGGAGGCGATGAGCTATTTAGGGTGCAGCGAGGATAGCCTGCAGACCTTGAGAGACAACGCAGAGCTGACGTTTGCAAGGCGGAAGAACATGGTTTGGTACGAGCTTGGAAGCATCGAGAGGTTTTTTAAAAGACATACAGTCGTAAAGAGGTAAACCGTTAAAAATCAAAGTCATGAAAACAGTATTATACACATTACTATTTTTCTTCGGGTTGGTGCTGGCTGCAAACGACCCGGCAGAGATGTCAGGGTTTGTAATCAACTTGGCAGGGCTGGCGATAATCACCTTTTCCGCCTATAAAATAAATAAGGAGCAGGCGCATGGGAACGAATAAAGACACAGTAAGGTGCGTGGACTGCGAACACGCTGGTCCACGTGTCAACATCGTATGCAGGTGTAAAATCCTCATGGTAGGCAAGGTGGGCAACGCCAAAAGGAAATGCGATTATTTTACTCCAAAAAAGGACGGCAATGGACAAGGCAAATGATTATTTCACCCATGACGCACATGCGCTAGAGGATCCAAAATGCATGATGCTCGTGTCCGAGCTGGGCATGGAGGGTTACGGCATGTTCTGGGCGTTGATAGAGTCATTGAGGAGGCAGGAGGGTTACAGCCTTCCGGTCTCCATGATCCCGGCTTTGGCGCAACGGTACAACGTGACGGAGGCAAAGCTTAAGACCGTCATAGGCAGCTACGGGTTGTTCACCATTTTGGACGGCCGTGTGTTCTTCTCGGAGTCCTTAAACAGGCGGATGGAGGCAATCAAAAGCGCTTCCGGATTCCGCAAAAACAGGGCTTTGGAAGCTGCTAAAAAAAGGTGGGACAAGGCGAAAAAAACGGAAGAAAAAGAGGTTGGAAAATGCTCAAGCAATGCTATAGCAATGCTAAAGCAATGCTCAAGCAATGCTATAGCATTAAAACCTGATAATCAGGTTTTAACAAATTCGGAAAACAGCGAAACACCTGTTTCGCCCTATATATATAATAATATATATA
>ERZ1034719.342-NODE-342-length-29516-cov-6.353348_pt1 | contig 29516 bp, 28 predicted proteins | sample MGYA00520703_ERZ1034719 | MGnify/ENA primary metagenome ERZ1034719 (study PRJEB33766, sample SAMN09781716) | gut metagenome | biome: gut microbiome | host: Homo sapiens | place: Madagascar | study: EMG produced TPA metagenomics assembly of the PRJNA485056 data set...
CGGCGCTCGCTTCGCGGATGCGCCGGTAGTCAAGTCGAGACCCGCCGCCGAAAGCGGCACGCTCGGAATTTACGTCGGCTCGGATGAGGAGACGTTTGAAAAGATTCGCCCGATTTTAGCCTATATGGGCAGCAATATTATCCGCATGGGCAAAAACGGTATGGGGCTCGTGATGAAAGTCTGCCACAATACGCTCGTAGCGCAGATTCAAAACGGAGTCAACGAAACTCTCGCGCTCGCAAGGAGAGAGGGCATATCGGTAGATGATTTCGCCCTTGCGATTTCCTACGGCGGCGGACAGAATTTCTATCTCGACGGTCAGGCGCAGAACATAAAAAACGAGAACTGGACTACCGCATTCTCGCTCGAAAATATGCACAAGGATCTCGGTATCTGCGAGCGGCTGAGCGCCGAGGCGAATTTCCCCATGCCGGGCATGGAAAATGCCAAGGCAGTCTACGACAAAGGCATGGCGTCGGGACTCGGCAAGGAGGATTTCCGCGCTACTTACAAGGTGGTCAGCGGTGAATAATATGCTTGAAATTTTAAACGCCGTCAACGATGTGCCGGTGCTCTCGGTCTTTGATCCCGCGTTTGCGCCCTACGGCAGAGTGATCGAGGGCTGCGACTTTTCGCGGGCGGACGAATATATGCTCGAAAAAACCGATATCCCCGAGAGCGGAAATATTTATGTCCCGAGCGTGCCGGAGCTTGAGAAATCGGAGCTTAAGTCCGATATCGAAAACACGCTCTACGGCTCGATGCCCGTGCAGATAGGCTTTTGCAACGGCAGGAACACGACCTATAACGGTTTCGAGTATCACAAATGCTCGGAGATAAACTACGCCGTGACGCCGTTTATGCTCGTGCTCGGTCACGTCTGGGATATCAGGGACAACACCTACGATATCCGCAGCGCTCAGGTATTTTTCGTGCCTGCGGGCACGGCGATAGAGATGTATCAGACTACTCTGCACCTCTCGCCCTGCCGCGTGTGTGACGAGGGCTTTAAGGATATAGTCATCCTCTCCCGAGGCACAAACACGCCGCTCGAATATAAAAAAACGAACGCCGACCCGGAGTCCGTGCTGCTGCTCCAAAGAAACAAGTGGGTCATAGCCCATCCGGAGCGCGAGCCGCTGATAAAGCAGGGGGCGCACCCGGGAGTTATCGGCGAAAACAAAGAACTATTCTATAAATAAAGGAACTGATGAAATGAGCGATTTCAAGCTTGCGTATGTCCCCATAGGCGTGCCGACCTTCGAGCTGGTCAGCGCGGGGGAACAGTTTGAAAAATCTAAAAAGATGCTGCGCTCGCTCTGCGCGGACGCGGTATGCCCCGAGGAGATGCTCTTGTCCGTTGACAAGCTGACGGCGTTTCTCGACGGGCTTTCACCCGACCTTATTGTGCTCCAAAACATAACCTTTGCAAACTCGGCGTATGCTTGCGAGGTGCTCAAAAGATTTGACTGCCCCATATTGCTCTGGACGCTCAGAGAGCCGGTCATAGACGGCGGACGTTTGAGACTGAATTCCCTGACCGGCGCTTTTTCTGCTGCGAACACGATAAAATATTTCCGCAAAGAGCAGTTCGGCTATGTGTTCGGCTCGCCCGAGGAGGAGAGCGTGATAGCCGAAATCGGCGCATATATCCGCGCGGCGCAGGTTTGGAAAGAGCTGAAGAGCCTTAAAATGGCGAGCGTCGGACATACCCCGCAGGGCTTCGGCTTCGGCAGGGCGCTCGATGCTGAGATATTGAAAAATTTCGGCGTGACGCTCGAATCGATTGAGGCGCGCGAGCTTATAGAAAAGGCACTTGCATATTCGGACGACGAGGCGCGCGAGTATCTCGACAGAGCCGCAGGGTGCATGAACGGGCTTGAAAACACCCCGGAGAAGAACGCACTCGATTTTGCGCGGCTTTACAGAGCCTATGACGAATATGTAAAGACAAACGGGATAGGAGCTCTCTCATCGAGATGCTGGCCGGATTTCTTTACCTCGTTCGGCACGCCCGTCTGCGCGGTGCTCGCCATGCTCAACGACATGGGCGTCGCCGCCGCGTGCGAGGCCGACACATACGGCGCGCTGTCAATGTTTATCGGTATGCGCCTTAGCAAAAAGAGCGTGTTCTTCGGCGACCCCGTATCGCTCGACGAAAACGAGAACACGGTCACATTCTGGCACTGCGGAACGGCGGCGTGCTCGCTTGCCCGCAGGGATACGGGCGCTTGCGTCGGAGTCCACTGCAACAGAAAAATAGGCCCTACAATGGAGTTCGGCTGTATGCCCTGCGACAGAGTCACGGTGTTCAGAGTCGGCAAAAGGCCGGACGGGAGCTTCAGATTTTTTGTCGCCTCGGGCAGTGCGCTCGATAAGCCCAAGCAGTTTTACGGCACGAGCGCCGTGGTGAAAACGGATTCGGACGCTCGCGAGCTTATAATGAACAGCGTCAGAGACGGCTGGGAGCCGCATTTCGTTGTTATATACGGCGATGTGAAGCATGAACTGTGCGCTCTCGCCGAGATGCTAGGCATGGAGATAAACGAATACTGATATGGTAAAGAAGATACTTTTTCTCTTGGTGGTGTTTTTGACTAACATCATCCAGGGGATAACCGGCTTTGCGGGGACCATGCTCGCTATGCCGCCGAGTGTTATGCTCGTCGGGTTCGACACCGCAAAGCCGATACTAAACGCCCTCGGTTTGCTCTCGGGTATATATATAGTCGCCGCGAACAGAAAGAGCGTCAACAAAAAAGAATTTTTAAAAATTGTCGCCGTGATGTCCCTCGGTATGCTCGCGGGCTTTGCCTTGCGCAGTGTCTTGGCGGGCAGAGAGCGGGTGATGTATATCATGCTCGGGGCGGTGGTTATTCTGACCGCCGTATCCGGCATATACAAAACATTTCTGAAAAAAGGCGGCGGGCACAGCCACGGAAAAGCCGTGTCCGCCGTTCTGCTTATTGCGGCGGGAGTGACGCACGGCCTGTTCGTCTGCGGCGGTCCGCTGCTCGTCTCGTATATGACGGGTAAGGTCGGTGACAAGCAGGAGTTTCGCACCACGCTCTCCGCGTGCTGGATAGTCCTCAACGGAATAATTTTAACAGATGATATAAGAGCCGGACTGTGGAACAAGAATATGCTTTTACTGTTTTGCATATCCGCCGTCATACTTTTTGCGGCGATGTTCATCGGCAGCCTGCTGTGCAAAAAGATGAGCCGCGGGCTGTTTATGAAGATAACATATATCCTGCTGATAGTATCGGGAGCGCTCTTGTTTATAAAATAATTTGATAGGTGCGCCGAAATATAGTATAATAATACATGGAGGAGGCGGCGCTATGGACTACACGGGATTTAACATGAGCCGTATAAAAAATGCAAACAGAGCGTCTGTACTCTATCTGCTCAACGGCAGAAAGAGCATGAGCCGCAAGGATATTGCGGATTCGCTCGGGCTTACCCCCGCTGCGGTCAGCAAGATTTGCGCCGAGCTTATAGCGGAGGGCGCGGTCAGCGAATGCGGCTTCTCGGACGGCGCGGGAGCGGGCAGGAGAAAGATAATCCTGTCCCTAAACTCCTCTCGATTTGCCGTCCTCGCCGTGAGCATAGACGCAGGCGGCTATTACTGCGGAATATGCACCCTCGGCGGAGAGGAGACAGTCGGCGAATACACGACGCTTCCGAGAGACACAAAGCCCGAGGTCTTTCTGCGCGCAGTCGGAGAGAGCTGCCGCGGGCTTATAAAAAACAACCCGACCGACGGCGCGGAGCTTATCGGCGCGGGAGTCGGAATAGTCGGCGGCGCGGACAGCTTGAGCGGAAAGACGACCGGCAGCTACGGCGTATGGCGTCCGGGGATAAATATAAAGAAAATATTGGAGGACGAGACGGGGCTTCCCGTCTGCGTCGATAACAACGTCAAGGCGTTTGCGCTCGCCTCGCTGATATTCGACAGGGAGCACAGCGCGGATAATATACTGTTCGTGAAATGGGGGCCGGGCGTCGGCTCGGCGATAGTCATAAACGGCGAGGTCTTAAACGGGACGGACAGCGGCTCGTCCGAGATAGGTCACTACATAGTCGACCCGAACGGCGAAAAATGCCGCTGCGGGCGCAGGGGCTGTCTCGAAACGGAGGTCTCGGCGCCTGCGGTTATAAACCGCATAAGGGCGGTGTACTCCGAGAAGGCGACTCCGACGCTGTTCAAGATGACCGACGGCGATGCGGACAGGATAGATATAAGGCTGATACTCTCGGCGGCAAAGAGCGACGGCGCCGTAAAGTCGGAGCTTGAGCGGTGCGCGGACAGCCTTGCAAAGGCGGTCACGAATGCGGCGACGGTCATTGCACCGGACAGCGTTGTGGCGTTCGGCTATATGTTCGAAAGCAATATATTCGAGCTCTTCGCTAAGCGGTGCGCAAAGTATTATCCCGGCTTCGGAAAGGGCTATATCAGGCTCTCGCCTCTCGACGGCAGGCACAGCTTCATCGGCCCCGCCGCCCTGGCGGCAAAAAAGTTTTTCTTCGAAAAATAAAAGCATAAGCCGATAAAAGTTATTATAAAGCATTAATCCTACCCATGTTTTTTGTTGGGTAGGATTTTTTGTGCTTTGTTTCAAAATACGGACAGCGACAAATTGGAAGTTGCGGGAAAGGTGCAAGCGCTACATCGTAGGGGGAACTTTGTTCGCCCGCAGGAAACACAGCGGCTAACGCATATTGCAACCGTGTAGGGGCGGATATCATCCGCCCGCGGTTTATGTTGTAATTTGTGACTATTTACTTTGTAGGGTGCGGCGACTCAACACCCTTTGACGCGTCAGCGTCACTGAAAATCTTTTCATTTCATCCGGCTCTCCTGCTATACTGATAACTGCAACCAAGAACAACAATGACAGCCTCTGTTTGACAGGCGGTTTAGGGAAGTCGATATACTGCGAACGCCGATTTTTACACTTTTTAAAGATTCCTGTGTACAAAAAAACACCCTTTGATAAACTTTATAAAATAAATCTGTTTTAAGCCGTCTCGGAGTGTGACGGTACGAGCACCGAACTCTTTCTAAATAGAGATAAAGAGGATTTTGTTCTTTTTCTGATATACTTATTCGCAAAAATGCAACTGATTTTATTTAACACGATTACTTAAAAACGTTGATATCAAGCCGTTTTTTTAAGTTGATTTTCAGACTCTAAAAAAACATTTTACAAATTTATAAAAATTTATCAGAAAAGCGTTGAACTTTTTGTACAATTATGCTAAACTGGGGTCAGAGATTAAAAGCACGACAGCTTTTTTGACCGGATTACGCTTCCGGATATAGACTCAGCAGCTTTTTCCGTCGGAATTTCGGATGATTCCGGCGGTCAAACACGTCTGCAGACCTCGTGAAAACTATGGATTGCTACGGACTAAAGAGTAGGGGGCAGTGAAACGGATGGAACGTAAGAAAAAAATAAAAATCGCTATTGTTGTATTGGCTGTTCTTCTCTGCGTCAGCCTCCTGGCGCTCGGCGGCACGCTTGTGTATAACAGGCTGATTGCCGATAAGCCGGGAACCGTCCTTGTGCCGGACAATCTGATAACGCCGGACGACGCCGCAACCTCGCCCGAGGGGACAACTCTGCCCGACGGCAACAGCGAAACAAAAAAGCATACTGAAGCCGGCGGTACGGGAAGCACTGTCGGCTCGAACGGCGTTACGCAAATAAATGCGGCGGGACGCACGGCGGCGACTATCGAGCTCTACAGCAGACATTCGGAGGAAAACATTCCGTTTAAGGTTATGAATATGTTTCCGGGCGACAGGGAGACTAAATATTTCCGCGTGCGCGTGTCATATTGCAATGAGGTTACCGTGCACTACAGGGCGTTCGTCCGTCCCGGTTATGAGAAGCTGGCGGAGGTTATGAAGGTCAGAATAAGGCTTCTCAACACGGGAGAAATAATGTATGACGGTCTGATGAGGGATATGCCCGAAAGCGTGAAGTACAAGCTTGTGTCGCCGAAAAAGGATACCGCCGAGCTTTATTATGAAATAACCGCTTATCTTGATACGAGCGTGGGCAACGAATATCAGAATAAAGAGCTGATAGCCGATTTCAAATGGTGGGTCGAAGATAAGGATGCGGGCAATCTTGTAATTCCGCCTAACACCGGAGAGACCTTCAACCTCAGGCTTTGGGGCGGTTTGGCGCTCGTCTCCGGCTGCGTGCTCATTTTCCTGGCGGTTACCCGCAGGCGCAAGGAGGAAGAGGAAAATGTCTGAAGCAAAGACTGAAAAAAAGCTGACCGGCGGAATTGTCGCAATAGTGATATTGGCGCTCTGCCTGACAATAACCACTTTTGCCCTTGTCTATGCAACAGTCTCGGTCGACAATAACCTGTTCCATACGGGCGAGGTTAAAATCAACCTCAACGACGGAAACCCCGTTATCTATGAGCATGAATTTCTCTTTGAGCCGGGCATGACGGTAAAAAAGGAGTTCTTCATTGAAAACGAGAGCACATGGGCGGTTTATTACAAAATATATTTTGACGATATAGAGGGCGGTCTGGCAAATGTGCTCGACGTGACCGTTACCGACGGCGAAAAGGTTCTCTATTCCGGCAAGGTGAACGAGCTGACGAGACATAATGTAACAGCCGCCGACGATACGCTGGAAATCGGACAGCGCCGAAACCTCACCGTGTTTTTTCACTTTCCCGAGGCTGCGGGGAACGAGGCGCAGAACCTGAGACTCTCGTTTACTCTGTGCGCCGAGGCGACGCAGACCAAGAACAATCCCTACAGATTGTTTGACTGAAAGCAAAGCACTATATACATATAAACCCGTTAGGAGTGAGCAAGTGAAAGTATTAAATGTGATTCGCAGCGTGTTGGCCTGGATTATGGTTGTCATAGCTGTCTGTATGATGATATTTACGGTGGTGTCGGTTCTGACTTTTGACCGCGCCGACCGCAACCTGTTCGGCTACAAGGCCTTTATAGTCCTGTCCGACTCCATGAGCAAGACCGACTTTGACGCTGGCGACTTAGTGCTCGTCAAGGAGGTCGATCCCTCTACGCTCAAGGAGGGCGACATAATCGCCTACTCCTCGCAGAATGAGGAGAATTACGGCGCGACAGTCACGCATAAAATACGCAGGCTGACCACCGACGCGAACGGGAACCCCGGATTTGTTACCTACGGTACCACAACAGATACCGACGATGAAACCGTGGTTACATATCCGTTCGTATTGGGCAAATATCAAAAGCATATCCCGAAGGTCGGAACGTTCTTCCAGTTCCTCAAGACCACTCCCGGATATATCGTCTGCATACTTGTCCCGTTTTTGATTCTCATACTGCTTGAGGGCATCCGCTGCATCCGTCTGTTCCGCAAATACAAGGCCGAGCAGCAGGCGGAATTGCAGGCTGAGCGCGACAAGATTGAGGCAGAGCGCGCCGAAACGCAGCGCATGATGCAGGAGCTGCTCGAGCTCAAGGCACAGATGGGGGACGCGCCGGGCAAGACTAAGGACGAGCCTGAAGAAGAGGCGAAAAACAGCGCAAACTCCTGAACTTTGATGTAAGCGCGCAGAGCGCGAATACATATTTGTCATTGTACTTAAAATCTACTGAAAGGGGTAAATGAAAATGGCAAACAGCAAATCCGCCAAGAGAGCATTTGTTTCCAGCGCAATCGCGGTTCTCCTTTGCGTTGTTATGCTCATTGGCACCACCTTCGCATGGTTCACAGACACAGCGAAAACCGGAGTCAACAAGATTCAGTCCGGTACGCTCGACATTGAACTTCAGATGAAAGACAAGGACGGAAACTGGGTCAACGCCGAGGGCAAGACTCTCGATTTCAGAAAGTCCGCAGACGCCCCGGAGGGCGAAGCGGTTCTCTGGGAGCCCGGCTGCACCTATGAGCTGCCCGAGCTTCGCGTTGTCAACAACGGCAACCTTGCGCTCAAATATAAGATTGTTGTCTCCGGCATAACCGGCGATGCAAAGCTTCTTGAGGCTATCGAGTTCACCGGCCTTGATGACATCGGCGATGTAGAGCATCTTCTTCCCGCCGAAGCTTCTTCCGCTCCGATTAAAATCACCGGTCACATGAAGGAAGATGCCGGCAACGAGTATCAGGGACTTGAGGCTGATGGCGTTTCCGTCATTGTCTATGCAACCCAGTATACTCACGAGTATGACAGCTTTGGCAACCGTTATGACGCGGGCGCAGGCATTATCACTACTTATGATGAGCTGACATATGCTCTGGCAACCTCTACTAATGTTATTAAGCTCAGCGGCGACGTTGATACCCTCGGAAATCACGCCATCATGGACAGCCCCAAAGAGCAGAATGTTGTCCTTGACATGAACGGCAAGACACTCGGAAGCTCAAAGGATGTTTGGGATGACGGTGCTGCGCGCTGGTCTCTCCTGAGCGTTCGCGGCGCAAACAAGACGCTGACCGTTACGGGCAACGGCGAAATCAGAGCAAGAGCAAACGACAGCTATGCAATTGATATTCGCAACGGAGCTACCGTCATTATCAAGGACGGCAAGTTTATAGGCAATATTGACGCCGTATATGTTGAGAGAGGCAAGCTCGTTGTTGAGGGCGGTTTCTTTGACCTTATTCAGAAGCACCCCGAGTCGAAATCCGGATTCCTTCTGAACTGCTTTGATGATAATTATAAGGCGGGCACCGCTTCCATCGAAGTCAAGGGCGGTACTTTCGTCAACTTCAACCCCGCAGACTGCGCGGCTGAGGGCGCTCACACCAACTTTGTTGCCGCCGGCTACAAGGTGGTTTCCGCAGCTCAGGCAAACGGCGATATCTGGTACACCGTCGTTGCAGAATAAGTAAATAACCCTAAGTCCTCTCCGCTTTTGCGGCGGAGAGGCAATCAAAGGGCACGAGCCCCGGTTCATGTCTTTTGATTGTGAAAAAAGGCCGCACACGGCGGCACGGATTATTTCAGGCTATGATGTAAGCGCCAACGCGCAAACACATATTTGTCATTGTACTTAAAATCTATGGAAGGGAGTAAAAGAAAATGACAAACAGCAAGTCTTCCAAGAGAGCATTTGTCTCCAGCGCAATCGCGGTTCTCCTGTGCGTTGTTATGCTCATTGGAACAACATTCGCATGGTTCACCGACACCGCAAAGACCGGCGTCAACAGGATCCAGGCAGGCACGCTTGACATTGAACTTCAAATGAAGGACGGTCAGGGCAACTGGATCGACGCAGAGGGCAAGACTCTCGACTTCAAGAAGTCCGCAGACGCTCCGGAGGGCGAAGCGGTTCTCTGGGAGCCCGGCTGCACCTATGAGCTGCCCGAGCTTCGCGTTGTCAACAAGGGCAACCTTGCGCTCGTTTACAAGATTGTCGTCTCCGGCATAAACGGCGATGAGAAGCTTCTCGAAGCTATCGAGTTCACGGGGCTTGACAATCTTGAGGACGAAGGCCACCTTCTTCCCGGAGAAGATGCATCCGTCGCAATCAAAATCAAAGGTCACATGAAGGAAGATGCCGGCAACGAGTATCAGGGTCTTTCGGCCGAGGGAATCTCCGTCACCGTCTATGCAACTCAGGATACCGTTGAGTATGACAGCTTCGACAATCAGTATGACGCCGATGCGTCCAAGTCTGTTATCAAGGCTACCCCCGAGACCATACAGAGCATCCTCGACGGACTCACCGCTCCCGCTGTTGTTGAGCTTAGCGAAGGCGACTACGGCAGACTGTATCTTCGCCAGGCTAAGGAGACAAGCGCAGCGCGCGACGATCTGAAAAAGAGCGACGATTATCCGGCATATTACCGTGAGATCAAGGGTCTGACGCTGAGAGCGGCAGCCGGCGCAAAGGTTACCTGCAAGGGCATAACCGCAGAAGCGGGCACGCTTACCGCTGCGTCCAACAAAGCGGACTTCGGCGGCAATATCGTCAGCTATCTCCTTTTAGAGAGCACCAAGATCGAGGGCATCAGCTTCACCGATACTACCACAAACGTCCTGTTCATGCGCGACAATTACGATGCAAACCATACGGGAACTTCGCTTCTTGTAAACGGCTTCACCGTAAAGGACTGCAAGGGTGTCGGCAGCGGCGAGAACAACAAGCCCGGCAAGCATTTCTTCTACGGCTCAAGCGCCTCCGACCTGCCCTTCTGCAATGCTGCGGGCGGCAAGGCCGGCTATAACGATATCAGAATTATAGGCTGTGAGCTGAGCAAGTATTATCAGCCCATCTGCTGGAACAACAAGACCTCCGTACTTAACGGTTTGACGGTTTCGGGCAATACTTTCACAGACTGTATGCACAACCATGTCCAGGTTACAAATAAGATAAACAGCGGCAAGTTTGTTTTCGAAAACAACAGGCTTGTCAATGTCGGCAACAACAAGTTTATCCGTATAGAGAAGCTTCAGGACGGTTCGGCTGTCACAATCAAGGGAACAAAGATAGAAAATGCCGGTGTCAATAACAATATAGTAAGAATCGACGGCGTTTCCTCCAACTTTACCGTTGATGCGTCCGACAACCAGTGGGCAAAGGGCTTCTTCCCGCTTTGGGAAGGTCAGCCGGAGCCGTATTGGCTTGCATACACTTATTAATTTCACGGGTTGCCGCGAATCGGTAAAGTAAACATATAACCGATTAGCACACAACCGTCTCTGTTTTACCAAGTCCTCTCCGCTCTTTGGGCGGAGAGGCAATCAAAGGGCATGAGCCCGTGTTCGTGTCTTTTGATTGAACGGAACAAAAAATTAAGAAAGGAGCCGCAGACGGAATGGGTACCGTTTTACTCATTTTGGGAATTGTATTCGGCGTCTTTATCGCTCTGCTTGTTGTTTCCGCGGTTGTGGTTTTTCTGTCAAACTTTAGCAGCGGAACGCGGCAGATAACGGGGGAAATGCGCCGCGCATTTGACGACGAAGAATACAATTATTGGCACAGAGAACTGCGATGTCACTATCTTTGCCTTATCCCTTTCGTCAACGGGCGCAATGTTATGCATATATATAACTTTTTCTTCAACAGGTCGCAGCGCGGCGAAAAGAAACGCGGAGACGGTCTTTTCCATCTGCTTGCGCCGTCCGTTATCGGAGCGCTGCTGTGCGCCGTCTGTCTCTGCGGCGCGAGCTGGGCGTGGTTCTCGGCATATACCTCCACGGGGGAGACAGTCATAAAATCCTCGGAATATAATATCACGGCCGCCGTGAGAGACAGTGAAAACAGTCCCGTCGAGGTCAAAAACAACGCCTGCACCGTAGCGGACGGAGTTTATAAGGTGACGCTCTCGGCAAAGGGGTCGCAGAGCGCCACGGGATATTGCAGAGTTGAGATAGGCGGCAAAATCTACTATACAGAGCAGATAACCGCCGTAGGAAGCTTCACCTTTACAATAAAAACAACGGGCAGCTCGGATGTAAAATTTGTTTCCAAATGGGGCAGCTGCGCCGTCAGAACGAAAGAAAACACAATTGTGTCCGGCGCGGAGATTTCGGTTATCGGCACTGTGACGCAGGAGGAATCCGAACCGCCCGCCGATAAGCTTGAGCCCGAGACAACGGAGCCGACCACAGCAGCTCCGCCGCCTACAACAGCTCCCGTGCCAACCACAACAGCCCCGGCGCCGCCTACAACGGCTCCGGCACCCACGACAACAGCTCCCGCGCCCACTACAACAGCTCCGACTGCGGCAGCCCCGACACCGATCGAGCCGGATAACGAGCCGGATGCCGAGCCGACCGTGGGAGAAGATACGGAAGCAAGCGAATAAAAAGCGAACCGCAGCGAAAACAACCGCTGCGGTTCGTGAGTTTTTATCCCGTTCAGCCGCAAGAAATTACTCCTCTGCGGCGGTCAGGGTTTTTGCGATTTCGACCGTCTCTGCAAAATCGGTATTCAAGTACATCATGTACTGAGTCAGGTTATCCTGATAGGCAATAGAACAAACATCCCCTTGCTCTATTACAAAGACCGTTAAACCGTTTACAGACAATTCCTCGGCTTGGCTGTAACTTGTAGTGTTTTGGAAATCAACCGAAGGGATAAATTCTTCTGATTTAAATTCTCTTATAGATACTCTGCCGGACAACTTATTTGTACTGTAAGATAAAGATATGATTCTCATATCTTCAGTATTATTTTCTGTTATGTTCTCATAGATACAGTCACTTGATAAAAACATTGCCGGCAGTTTCAAGTCGGAAATATCGTGCTTCCTGAGCTCGGCGGCAATCTCCGTTCCGGGTATTCCGCTTTCATCCTTTTGCTTGTCGAAATGAACCTGTATATGATTCTCATAGAAAGATATGGCGCTGTTCTTCACTTTTTTGTTAGTGGCGACGGTTGCGATTCCCGTGGTGACGAGCAGCAGTGCGATAGTGGCGGCTATTATCGGAAGCTTCTTCAGCTTGCCGTTGAAGCGTGACTTTTTTAGCTTGTCGGCAGCAGGCGGTTCTGCGATTTTGTCATTGCCTGCGATGTCGGCTTTTTTCTCCTTGCCGCCGTCTGCCTCCGCTTTGCTGATATAGTACAGGCAGTATTCTATAAGATCCGGATCCATTTCGGATTCGTCCTTTTGCAGTTCTTCTTCAATTATATTTTCGAGCTCTTCGACGGTGAGCTCAAGGGAGTCGTCATTCAGGATTTTCAAGAGTTGTTTTTTTGTCATATAAATTCCTCCTTACTTATATAGTCTGCGAATTTCAAAAATGTTACGGAAAAATTTTAAATTTTTTGTTTCTCTATCTCTTTTTTCACCATATGCACTATCTTTTTCCGCGCTCTGAAGAGCTTTTGCCGGACATTTGTCTCGGAAAGCCCGTGCCCGGCAGCGATATCTCTTACTCTCATATCCTCCATATAGTAATCCTCGACCAGCGAGCGCTCGTCTGCCTTGAGCCGATTCAATATATTGTCCGTCATTTCGTCTATCAGCTCGTCGGAAACATCATTGAGCTGCGGCATTTCGACGGCAGAAATTTTCAGCGCGGTTTCATACTGTATTATTCTGTTTATGTGCTCTGCTTCTCTCGCTTTGTTTTTGTATTCGTCAATTATCTTATTGTTCGCAACTCGGGTCAGCCAGGCCTTGGGATTTTTTATCTCTTTACCTGCGCGTCTGGCCTCGAGCAGTGCCATGAACACATCCTGAACGCAGTCCTCGACACAGTCGGGGCAGTCTTTAAGCTGAAAGCTGCAAAAGCTTTTTATGTATTCTCTGTAAAGATGCCAGATCTGCATACACTCTTCCGTAATTTCATCTTTCTCCAAATTAACCAATTTCAAATCATCCCCTATATTAATGTCCGATTTTTCGGCACCGTGACTTTATTATACTACAGTTTGTGCAAGCGGGCAATAACACGGGAAAATATGTTTTCTAATTTGCGGTTTTTGACAGAAATGCGGGAGTGCGCCCCTACCGCCGAGCGAGTCGGTAGACTCTCGAAAAATTTTCAAAAAAACTGTAACATTTTCGATTTTTGCAGACTATATATATAGGACGTTCAATAAGTCGAAAATCTGCATTTTTGCACGTTTTATCTACACTTTTGCATTTGCGGTTTTCCGAAGCGGCGTTTTGCGCTATAATTTTTGCACACGGCAGACATCTGCCCCGTTCAGCCGCATTGTATACTTAATTTGACAACCTCAACTCCTATAAAAGTGCAGCGGCAGGGGGACATCCTCTGCCGCTGTGCGCCTTTTCGGGATACGAGAATAACAATCTTCGAGCCGGAAAAGAACGGCAGCCGCTTTGCGGACAATTTAATTTGTAAAAAGCAAAATGGTTGACATGATAATTGCTTTGCGGCATAATAAAGCTGTAAAAGCGGAATTGAGAATATTTAACATATTGTCACAACTGTGCGGAGGATGTGATTCCAATGGTTTGACCGACCTTTTGCAAAAGCAAAACAGCGCAAAAGAATCAGAAGGCTTCAATGCGCAGTCTTATAACTATGGAGCCAACAATTCAGTAGCTCATGTAATTGCACACAGAAGTATTACTGCTGGGTTGGACACATCATATGTTTACGAAAACAATAATTTATATTCTGGAGGTAATAGTAATGGATCCGTTAGAAAGAGCGTTTGGAGTAATTGTTGTAGCACTTATAACTATATTTGGAATCAGCGGAATGGCAGTAATAGGAATACTGGGCAAAATAATAGAGTGGTTTGCTTAAGCGAAGCCACTAATGAGCAAGACCGACTAAACAACAGCAAAAACCGAACGGTGGTCGTTATCGGCATCGGACCCGGAAAATCCGAGACCTATACCGGCGAGCAAACCTCAGACATTTTAACGGGTCGCCCGCTTCTTGAAGAATACGGTCACACGGTTTTCCGAATTGTGCGGCCGTTATTTTTTTGTATGACCGTTGCATGGTTTTTGAGAAAAAATGTTTTATACAAATCAAAGGGAGTGTCTCTGTGAAAAAATCCGTGCTGCTTTTTCTTGCCTGTTCCGTTCTGCTGCTTGCGGCCTGCCAAAAAACGCCCGAGTCTGTCATGGACGGGAACGTCCTGCGAGCAAAAAGCTCGAACGACTTGCTCGTCGAGTCCCTCGTCAATGCTCCCGCCGATAACGGCAATCAGGGCGGCACGACGCCCGTTCTCTCAAAAACCGAGCATCTCAAGCGTGACATTTCATCCGGCGGCATAACAGTGCATATCGATGCCGATATAAAAGTGCCGAAGATAACCGGAGATATACGGACATATTCCGCACAGTACCGTTTCTTCGACCTGTTCGAGCTCGAAGACCTGTTCTTCTCCGGTGACGACCCGATGTTCAATCCCGGCGCGGAGAAAACGGCGGAGGACGATCCGTCGGTCGGTCTGCTTCCGGGCGGATTTTATTTCGGCGTGTCCGAAGTCCTGAGCGCGTCAAATCATCCGACCGCTTTGAAGCCCGGATGGGCAAAGGGCTGCAATATCTCTCCCGACGATGCGCGCCGCCTGTCGGATAAGCTTCTCGGCCGCCTCGGAATGACCGATTTTGAGCTCGTCTCTTCGCAGGTCGCTGAGCCTCTGACTGAGCGGGGAAACAGTGCCAAGCGCGGCAGATATGAATATAAATATGTCCAGGTTGCCGACGGAATACCGCTTTCGAGCGGCGAGCCTGACAGCACAGGATGCACCGTCGCAATAGACGACAGGGGCGTTGTTGACGCGAGGCTCACAAGGCTTGAGCTTGGCGAGTCGAAAATCGTAAACAGCAGAGTCATGACGCTCGACGGCGTTCTTACTGTCTTGCAGAAGAAGCTTGCCGCCGCGGGACTTGTCAAAGATTCTATAGTAAAAGAGATAAGCTTTGAATATATGTCGGTCGAAGACCCCGAAACATATAATTCGACCGTGTTCCCGTGCTGGCGTTTCTGTATTGCTACTACCGCGACGCTGGAGCAATACGGCGAATATGAAAATGATATTATAATCAATGCCGTAACCGGTGAATTTTACGCCGTTACGAATAGATACGAGTAACCAAAAGGAGGAAAACAAAATGTTGAAACGCACAAAAGGATTCGTATCGCTCGTTGCCGCAATCGCACTCATGCTGGGACTCTGTTCCTGCAGCGGCAAACCCGAAACAAACCCGAGCACAACTGCCGACCCGACCGGAATAGGGGCGCAGGCAGAGACCGGGGAGAACACCACGGCGAAGGATATTGCTCCCGAAAGCGGCGCACCGGAAACCGCCGCCGAAGAAGCGGGCACTGCCGAGAAAGCAAGCACCGCCGCGCCGACCGAAAAGACGACAAAGGGCAAAAATAACCATGTGAATGTCAGCGCCGCCGGATTCATCTGGCCCGTGCCCGGCTATACACAGCTTTCCTCTCCGTACAGCACTCAGTATAAGCGCATAAGCATCAAGGCCGATTTCGGCGCAAAGGTCGTCGCCTGTGCAAGCGGAAGAATAACGAAGCTTTATACAAACGAATACGACAGCCCCTGCGCCGTGCTGACCTGCGACAACGGCTATGTCATCGAATACAGCGCGGCCAAGTTCTCCGTAAAACAGGGCGAATATGTCTCCCGCGGAGATGATATGGGCTTTATCGGCAAATACGGAACCGGCCCCCACCTGAACATTTCAGCCACAAAGGATGGCGTAAGCGTCGATCCCGCAACGATCATAAAGCCCTGAGCGGGGTGATCCTATGCTCAGAAAGGATGTTAAAAGCCAGCTTTTTTCAACCGGGATGTTGATATCCCTGCTGCTCGGACTCGTTCTGCTTGTCGAGCCGCAGTATCAGTATTTTCTGTATTTTGCGCGGTGGGATAACAAGGCGGATTATATCAATTTCTTCTTCTCCTCCCTCGCACTCGGCGGATATCTTATCTTTACGCCGATAATAACCGTCATGCCCGGCGTGTTCCGCTTTTGCGATGAGTATAACAGCGGATACCTGCGCTTTATGCTCGTGCGCTCGAAGAGCCGCAGAAAGTATATGTTCACAAGGCTTTTTTCAAACGCTGTCTGCGGCGGCGCGGCGAACGCTCTGCCGCTTGCGGTGTTTGCGCTGATAATGCTCATTTTCTGCGACCCGTATGTCCCGAACGGACACTCGAAAACTCCGCTTGACGGAAGTATATTGCAGCCGTTTGAAAACGTCGCCGGCGGGCTCGGCTTGGTCGGAGTGATAATCCTGCTCGCGTTCCTCTTTGGCGTCGTGTGGGGAGTTATCGGCACGGCTCTGTCCGCCGCTGTGCCCAACAGATATGTGGCTCTCTGCGGTCCGTTCGTGCTGTTCTTCCTGATGCACCTCGTCGCGAGCGCGCTGCAAAAAGAAAAATTCAGCCCGACCAACACCATCCTGCCCGATATTTTGCCGTCGTTCGGCTTTCTGTTTTTGTATCAGGCGGTGCTCTTGGTGCTCGGCTGCGCGGCGTTCATCTTCTTTGCGCGAAGGAGGCTGCTGCAATGAAACAGTGTCTCTCTGTGATGCGCTGGCAGTTCGGCACATGGCTCGGCAGCGCGCGGACTGTTACGGCTTTTCTCGTCTGCGCCGCCGCTTCGCTGCTCGATTCCGTGAATCTTATGCAGTTCGCCCGGGCGAGCGGAGATCCGCTTAACATATTCGAGCCGTTTATATATAACAGCTCAACGCGCCATATCGCGACATTGATGTTCCTCGGGCTTATGCTCCTGTTTGCCGATGCGCCTTTTACCGAGCAGAGCGCGATGTATTCGCTCGTGCGCTGTTCGCGGGTGCAGTGGGTAGTCGGAAAGCTCATGTATATCCTGCTCTCCTGCGCCGTGTATTACATATTTTCGCTCGCGGTGACCGTGCTATTCTTCTCGCCCAACGCCTTTGCGGGCAATGTGTGGAGCGCGCCGTTTTATGAGCTCGTCATGCGCGATGCGGCGGCTTCGTCTTATCATATCACAGTCGACCCGAAGCTTTTCATGCCGGTTGTTACGCCTTATCTCGCGGCATTCTATGCCCTAGCGCTGAATCTCGGCTACGGTTTTTTCTGCGGCTCTCTTCTGTTTTTGATAAATCTAAGCGGCAGCCGCGTGCTGGGCTTCGCCGTGCTCTCGGCACAGCATATCATTTCATATCTGATTAGGTTTAAGTACCTCCCGTTTTTTATCTCCGTATTTTCGAATCACGGATTCTCAGAAGATGCCGGTCTGCCGTCGGTCGGCTTTTCGTGCGCGTATTTCTGCCTGTTCGCGGCGATTATTGTCGCGTGTATTCTTCGCGCCGTTCGGCATGTCGATCTCAAAATAACAGTGGGGACTCGAATATGAAGATAACTTTTTTTGCGGGATTGCGGCATCGGCTTTTCAATATGCTGCCGTATCTCGCTGTGTCTCTGCTCATATGGACGGTCTGCGTGCTCTCGTCTTTCGGCGGCGAGCGGGAAACATTTTTCTCTGTTTTCACCGAAGCCGTCGGCGGCGTTGAACACAGCGGACAGTTTGATATCTTCGGCTTCTTCCGCTATTTCGGAACATTTTTTGCGGGACTCTTTCTCGGTATGGCGGGGTCCGTTTCCGATTCCGAGGCGATGCCGTATTTCGTCCTGCCGCGCTCGAAGGGCTTTTTCAAATGGTGGATAAAAACCGTTTCGTCCGCGCTTCTCTGGTGCGTGCTCTATTGCCTTATCGGCATAGCCGTCTGCGCAGCGGCGGCGGAAAAAGTCGGAACGCTTTCCGCCTTTGAGCTTATGCGCATGGCGGCATATCCGCTCGCGCTCGGTGCGGCAATGTGCGTGCTGTGCCTTCTGCGTTTTCTTCTCGGGCAGAAGCCTGCGGCGGCAATTGTAATCGCGGCTGTCGGCACAACGGGGCTCATATGCGGGAGGCTGAAAAGCTTCAGCTTCGCCATGCTCGGCGCATACGGCATGGCAAAACAGCTGACCGATGTCAAAACGGCTGCGGCGGTACTATTGGCAGACGCGGCGGTGATGATCCTTGTCTTTTTCTGCTCCGGCGCAGTGAAGAGAAGGGTTTTGAAAGGAGGACATTATTTTGACTGATGTTATAGTTATAGATAAGCTGACAAAAAGCTTCAAAGGGAAAACGGTTCTCGAAGATGTCAATATGCGGCTACAAGAGGGCGGGATATATGGCATCGTCGGCGACAACGGCAGCGGCAAGACTGTACTTTTGAAGCTTATTTGTGGATTCATGAAGCCCGACAGCGGCACGGTCACCGTCAACGACAAGGTGATAGGCAAAGACGCGGACTTCCCGGAGAACACGGGAATTATAATCGAAGCGCCCGGCTTTCTGCCCAATTACAGCGGCATGAAAAATCTTGAATACCTCGCCTCGATACGCGGCAAGATTGGCAAAGAGCAGATAGAGTCAGCCATGAAAACGGTCGGTCTTGATCCGTCGTCAAAGCTGCGTGTCGGCAAATATTCGCTCGGCATGAAACAGCGCCTCGGTATAGCGCAGGCGATAATGGAGGATCAGCAATTATTGATTCTCGACGAGCCGATGAACGCGCTCGACAAGGACGCAGTCAAGGAGATGCGAAAGCTGTTCCTGAGCTTTAAAGCGAGCGGAAAAACCATGCTCGTAGTCTCGCACAACGAGGGCGATATCTCGACCCTCTGCGACGAGGTTTATGAATTTGACGGCGCAAAGATAAAAAACCGCGAGAGCCGATAATACTATGCTAAAGGCAATCGCCGCAAATTAACCCCGCAGATTACAAAACAAAATCTGCGGGGTGTTTTATCGGACACTGATTTTTTGATTTTAATAATTTATTGCTTTTAATAATAGCATCTGATATACTGAATATGACATTATGGGACAAAAACGGCGGCAAAAATTTTGAATAAAAAGGGCAAAAAAATAAAGGACTTCACTTGAGAAGTCCTCTGCGCACACACTGTGCAGTCGGTCAAAGCCGACGGTTTGAGTAAACTTTTATTTGAACTCAACAGCGTAATTCCATAGGAGTCTCAAACAAGAAAATTGCTAAGCTGATGACCTTCGAATAATGAGAACTGAGTCGGGAAACCGCGCCGCTTAACAGCGTGGGTGACTTGTATATTTGCAAAGTTACGCCTTCTTTGGTAAATGAATGCACCGAAGGAGGCGGTTTGCTTCTGTAATTGGTATTTGAACGATTCGCAGGCTGCGTTAAATAGTTTTTTCGTGCCCGTGCCGTGACTCCGAAATAGAAACGGCGTTATCATACGGACTGTCTTGACAAATTTAAAGTTAAATAATATATTAGATTTGTAACGAAAAACCGTACGCAGCGTTTGCGCCCGATAACCGATAAGAGGATTTTATTATGGACGGCATCTTAAAAAAAATAAAGCAGAGCGATGCATTTAACAGGGAAAACAGAGTTCCGTATCTGAAAGTAATAGTTCTTATGAGCCTTTTCACCTTTGTGTTCTTGGGTGCGGAGTTTTTGTTCGTAAACATGATTTCCCGCATCGTTTCGGGGAACCGTTCGGTGGCGGCTCAAAATTATGCGCTCGGCGTTAGCGCGGTCGGTTTTGTTCTGTATCCTCTTTTATGCCGATTTTGCAAAGGGAATGCGCAAACTTCCGTTTCGGTTTGCGCAGCCGTTATCTCCAATGCCTGCCTTTTTCTGATGTGCCGCAGCGGCTCTTACACGCTTACGCTGATTGCCGGCCTTCTGCTGTTTTTGATTCTCGGCGTGTTCGGAAGCGCCGTGTTCTATAAATCCCTTTGCCTGTTGGAGGACAATACTCATATTGCGCGGCTTACGGGTATCTCCTATATGCTCGGCACAATGCTCCAGATTGCGAACAGCAATCTTGTTCATATAGACATTGCCGAAGCCGCGATACTTTCGGTGTTTATAATGCTTTTGGCGCTTATGCTGATACGCGCGGAAAAAAACAGCGTTGTCCCGGCGATTTCAAAGAGAGAGCCCGACGGCGGAAACGGCAGGGAAAGCTTAAAAATCAGCGTGATTCTTGTCTTTTTCGTCGCGCTCATGACCTGCATTTTCAGCACGCTTGATAACGCCGTCACCCTCATCCACGCAAGCGGAGAGGCGAATATCGGGCAGTGGCCGCGAGTCCTGCTCGCCCTCAGCGGGCTTTTGGCGGGCTTTTTGTTTGACACGGCGAGCAGAAAATATATGAGCATAGTCATGTACTGCATCACCGTTCTGTCAACTACCTGCCTCGTCGTTCTTCAGTTTGCCGGGTCTTTTACGGTAGGGCTCGTCATATTTTATCTGGCCGCGGGCTTCTTCGCCGTTTTCTTCACGGTTTCCTTTATGGAGATCGCCCGATACACTGAAACGCCGGAGCTGTGGGCGGGGCTCGGCAGAGCCGTCAACAATCTTGTCGCCGTGTTGATTTCGGGCGGCTCGCTTGCACTTTTGAATTCGGGCAACAATATCGCCATAATAACGATCGAGCTGCTTTTGTTCGTGCTCGCGAGCGTCGCTACATTTGCCTATATGAATAAGCGAAAAGCCTTCTTTGACGGGCTCGAAGCAGAGGCGGCCGATAAGCTGAGCGACGGCGAAAGGCTGCAAAAGCTCGCCGAGCAGTTCTCGCTGACTCCGCGAGAAGCCGAGGTGTTCGGATTGCTGGTGAATACCGAGGACGGACTGCAAACGATAGCCGACAATCTCTATGTGTCGAGGCGAACCCTGGAGCGGTATGTATCCGCAATATATGAAAAAACCGGCGCGAGATCCCGCATCGGACTTGTCACGCTTTACAACAACGCATAAAAACAGCAGATTTGCCTCTCGCTTCGGCGGGAGGTATTTTTTTGACTTCTTATGGGTAAAAGGCGCGGTTTTCGGCGCTTTTCGGAGAATGGCGGAAGTCCGCCACGCGATTTTTGCAGATTGGCGGACTTCCCTTATATACAAAAAGCCCCCTGCCTGTATAAAATTAAAGCAGGGTAAAACGGGTGCGGCGCGAAAGGCCGCAAAAGCAAAATGAAATTTATGCTCGCTGCGTTTGTTTAAGCGACGGGCAACAAAAAGGAGAGGATACCGTGAAAGCAAAAAGATTTGCGGCGCTCTTGCTTGCGGCTCTTATGCTGCTGCTCTTTGCCGCCTGCGGCAGCAAGCCCGCCGATGACGGCGACGGCACCAAGGCAGATCGGACGGAGCGCGGTGTCAAAATAACACAGACGGCGGCAGCGGCCGTGCAGACCGAAAAATACGAAACCGCCGAGTTCAGCATAACTATCCCCAAGGGGTGGACGGTATCGACGGGCGGAATAAATATCTACCACAGTATCCGCGTGTACGACCCTGCGGAGCCGCTCAATCAGATGTTTATACTGCTGAAGGCGGAGCCGCTTCTGCACTGTGAGGAGGGCAAGGCGGCGTGGCAATACAGTTATAACGCAGGCAGCAAACAGAATTTAATTTTTGCAAAGGCGCCTGTGCTGAAAAACCCGTCTACCGAAGGATTTTTCAAAATTTTTCCGCAGTATGCCGATTTTATATCGAAGGCTGAGCCGTCATATTCGGGATACGCATTTCCTCGTTTTGAAAACTTCACCGTGACCGAGCGCTATGCATCGTCAAACGGTATGAAAGCCTATGCTATGGGCGATGAATTGCTGCGCGCCACCTTTAAAGATAACGGCAAAGAGGGCGAGGGAATGTTTTCCGCCTCGGTAGTGGATTTCGGCGCGGTTCAGATTTGGACGGGACGAATGAACGGCTACATGATGGAGTCGGTAGACGGCGGATACTATATGGTCTACAATATCGTCGCCGTTACCGCAGCCAAAGATACATTTATAGAGTGGGAAGGCGTGCTTACCGACTGCTTTAAAACACTCAAGTATTCCGACAGCTTTGTCAGTGCCGCTAATCAGGCGAGCAATGAGAAGGTGGCGCTCGCAAAGCAGATAAGCCAAAACTTCAACCAGACGATGGACGGCTTTATGTCCTCATGGGAGAGCCGCAACATAAGTCAGGATATTATGAGCCAAAAGCAGAGCGATGCCACTTTAGGCTATGAGCGTGTGTACGATACCGAGACGGGCAGGATATATAAGGCGACAAACGGGTTCACGGACGACTATGACGGCAAGCGCTATCAGCCCGTAACGGACGACAGTATGTATGCCAAGGCCGTGAGCGGCTACATTGAAAAGCAATAGCATAAAAGCGTGCTGCGATAAAACGTTGAAAGGGGGTGGCGAACGGTGGATATGCCGCAGCATTCCGTTTTGCGGGACGGTAAAGAGACAAAAAGGACGCTTCCGTACAATCGGCAATATGTCATTCTTGCGATATACGAGGTGCTCGATAAAAACGGCGCCGAGTATGAAAAAACGGATGCTTCAACCGTCATATCAAATATGTCGGTGTACGGAAATTTAAGCCGTTTTTCAATCTGCGTAACCGAGCAAGAGTACGGGACGGAGCTGTCCGTAACAATGCTTCAACCGTGCGAGGGGCTTTCCGCATCCGGCGTGCAGCGGGCCATAACCGCCGTTGCCGACAGCATCTCGCAGTATCTGGAAAATGAGCTTGTGATGAATGGGATATTCATGCAGAAGAAGAGATAACAAAACGACTTCAGACGAACGGAGGAAATGAAATGAACGAGACAAGAGTATTCATGCTGAACGGCACGCAGGTGCAGGATATAGTCACCCGCCTCGAGGGCTTTTTCCGTACCGAGAAGGGTATGGACGTCCAGAGCTCTCAGACCACAGACGGCTATGTTATGCAGGCGAGTCAGCCCAAGGACGGCTGGAAGACGCTCACGGGAATGCGCCTTGCTGTTACCGTTCAGATGGCGGTCGCGGGAGATCAGCTGAATGTCAGCATAGGCGAGGGGCAGTGGTCCGATAAAATAGGCGCCGGAGCGATAGGCCTGTTTGTGGCGTGGCCGCTGGCGATAACCGCCGGAATGGGCGCGTACAAGCAGAAAAAGCTTCCCTCCGAGGTGTTTCAGGTTATAGAGAACACCATTATGACCGGCGGACAGCCGGTGGTGGTGTCCGGCGCAGGTCAGACCGTGGCGGACGGAATGACGCTGTGCCCGAGCTGCAAGGCGCAGCTTGCCCCCGGCTCGAAGTTCTGCAACCGCTGCGGAGCAAAGCTCGGACAAAAATGCCCGAACTGCGGCGCCGAAATCACCGCCGACAGCGCCTTCTGCTCCGAATGCGGAGTGAAGCTATAAGACATAAATACAGAAAACCCCTATCTCTTAATTATACATTTGTAAAGCAACGCCCTCCCTCGGTAACGTATATTATCGAGGGAGGGACGTTGTTTGTTTTTGCTTTTCAGGCTGATTTACCGCCGAGCGGCTCCGAATTTATCATGGCAGCCGCGAGCGGGCTGATTACTCAATAAGGCCGCTCTCTTTGAGCAGAAGCTCGATGTCGGTGCCTTTGGTCTTTTTCAAAACGACCCTGAGCAGCTCCTTTTCGGCGAAGGAGAGCTTAACTTCGCTTATGGGCTTTTTGTCTATGGCGTAATAGCACGCACGCAGAAGCTCGCGCACATCGTACTTGCTGCCCCAGACCTCCGGTACGCCGCGGTCAATGTCGAGCAGGGTATAGACCGATTCCATGCCGGTACGCATTGAATACTCGGTGGTGAAGATGGTGTCGCGGGGAGTCTCGGCGAACTGGCCGATGAACGCAAAGTTTACGGCTCCGTCGGGCACGACCTTCGGGCGGTCGGATTCCTTTCTCGGCTGGAAGAAGGCGTTGATATAGGGCATGAAGCAAGTGGTTGTGTTGCAGGAATCATGCGCCAGGGCGTCTATTTCCTCGGTCGGCACGCCGATATGATACAGCCACTCGCGGCAGACCTCCTCGCCCGTGCAGTCACGCATGGCTTTCTTGACATAGTTGCCCTCTTTGTTTGTGTTGAGGGAGTAGAGCCATACAAGAACCGTGTTCCTGTCCTGAGACTTGAACTGGGGCTGGCGGTTTATTGTCCAGGAGAGATACCAGTTGTCGGTGCTGTCCTTGACGGTCACTATGCCGCCCGTAGTTACCTTGCCGGCGCGGGGATCGCGCTTGCAGACGTTCATGATATATTTGATGATTTTCTCGTCCGAGGTGGCGACTGTTGCACTCATCCAGTTGGTGGCTTCAACGTCGCTGCAGAAGTTGTCGGGATCTCCGTATTCGCCGTTCTTTGCCTGCGCGGCGATGGCCTTCCACATATCCCACGATTCGCCGCAGCCGTTCTTGACCTCGGACAGGTCGGGCGCATGGGTCTGATCGCCGTAGCAAGAGGTGTCGGTGCAGCAGCCGTTGGTGATGAACACAAGGTCATCCTCAACGAGGTCTATGGACTGCTCCCTGCCGTCCTTGACATAAACTATTTTCTTTGCAACCTTTTTGTCGCCCTCATTTTCGATGATAACGTTCTTGACGTCCATGCCGTACTCAATGCGCACGCCGTGAGCCTCGAGATATTTTACAAGCGGCAAAATCATGCTCTCATACTGATTATACTTTGTGAAACGCAGAGCGCTGAAATCGGGCAGTCCGTCGATGTGATGGACATAGCGGCAGAGGTAGCGCTTCATCTCCAATGCGCTTGACCAGCGCTGGAATGCGAACATCGTCTGCCAATAGAGCCAGAAGTTGGTGGACCAGAAAGAGTCCGGCAAAACGTCGGAAATCTTTTTGTCCTCAAGATCCTTTTCGGGTGTCAGGAACAGCTTCGAGAGCGCCATGGCTGAATCCTTGTCGAGCTCAAACTTTTTGTCGGTGTGAGCGTCCTCGCCGCGATTCACAGTGGCGCGGCAGAGAGAATAGTTCGGGTCGTGCTTGTTGAGCCAATAGTACTCGTCGAGCACCGAGACGCCGGGAGTCTCGATGGACGGCACGTCGCGGAATGTATCCCACATTACCTCAAAGTGGTTGTCCATTTCACGGCCGCCTCTCATGAAGAAGCCCTTTGTGACATCCCTGTAACCGTCGCAGCTGCCGCCGGCAAGCTCGAGCTTTTCAAGCAGATGAATGTGCTCGCCCTTCATCTGTCCGTCACGAACCAGATAGAAGGCAGCCGTCAGACCTGCAAGTCCGGTGCCGATGATGTAAGCCGACTTCTTATCGACATCCTTCGGCTTTTCGGGATGAGCGAATGATTCATAAGTTCCTGCAGAGTAATACATAGTGGAAACCTCCTGTTTTTCTTTGTGATTACAGTATACCCCGCCGAAACTATTTTACAATAAACAGAAAAAACCCCGTGATAAAAGTCTTATCACGGGGCACGGTATTGTAAAAATTTTTATCAAATGCGGCGAAATGATAAAATCAAAGCTTGAATCTGGAGAGAGCCGCGGACAGGGAGCCTTTGATGAGCCTGCTCAGCCTGTCGACGATTTGCCGCGGGTCCTCGCGCATATTATCCTTGATCCAGTCGAGCATGAGCCCGATAAACATATAGCCGTAGGCCTGGGCGATAAACTGCTTGTCCTCATCCCGAACCGTCATGCCGCTCGCTTTCTCCTCTATGACGCCGATTAAAAGCTCGTCCACCAGCGGCTGGAGATATTTTTCAACCTGCTCTCTGTGTACGCAGCGATAAACATTCAGAATGAACGGCTTGTTCTGCTGAACTGCCTCGAAAATCTGCAGCAATCCCTGCTGCCACGTGTCATAGGTCTTTTTCTCGTCCAACGCCCGCTTGGCGTCCTCGAGGCACGACCACTCAACAAGGTCGTAGATATCCTTGAAGTGATAGTAAAAGGTCATGCGGTTGATTCCACAGTCGTCTGCGATGTCACTCACCGTAATTTTGGTCAGCGGCTTTTTTAAAAGAAGATTTTTTAAGGATTGCTCCAACGCGCGCTTTGTTACCTGGGACATATCGCAAGCTCCTTTATGATGGATTCCGAGTCGGCCTACGATTACAGTTATACCACATTTTTATCTTCAAGTAAATACTTCGGCTTTGCCGTTTAGTCCGTTGCGTAAAAAAGCTCATCCTATAGGCAGGATAATTTCAAACACCGCTCCGCCGTCGTTTGACGCGCACACCGTTCCCCTGTGAAGGCTGACTATCTCCTTTGTCAGGGCGAGACCGACTCCCGCTCCGCCCTTTCTCGTGCTGAAAAAGCGGTCAAAAATATGCGGCAGAAGCTCGGGCGCGATGCCCTCGCCGTCGTCTCGGATGCGGATAACGGCTTTGCCTTTTTCCTGCCTGCACTCAATTATTATCTCTTCTTTTGCATAGCGCAGCGCATTGGTGATTATATTCGTAAAAGCGCGGCGCAGATGAATTTCATCGCAGCTGACCGTTACGGGGTCGTCGTCAAATATCGGTGTGATACGCAGATTTCTCTGCTGCGCGAGGTGCTCCGTGCCGCGCAGGCAGTCGTACAGAAGCTCGCGCACATCCGTCGAGTGAAAGTCCGATTTAAACTGTCCCGCCTCGAGCCGCGAGAGCGCGAGCAGTTCCTCTATCAAATTTGACATCTGCTCGTTTTCCTCGAGAATGACCCTTGACGCTTCGACAGGCTCTAAAACACCGGTGTTTATGCCCTCTGCACAGCCCTGAACCGCCATCATCGGCGTTTTCAGCTCGTGTGATACATTTTGGAAAAACCATTTCTGCGATTCGTGCGCCCTCTCAACATAGCCGCCGAGCTTCCAGCCGAATAGGCAGACCAATACGGTCAAAACAGCCAGCACCGCGAAAAAAGCGGCGTTCAGGTAAGAGGCATACTGCATTACGGCGCCGATATCCACATAGAGAATATAGGAATACGCGTCGTCATCGCCGTCGGCTTCAACCTGCGTCATACGAAAAACGAAGCGGCTGCCGCCGTTTTTGAAGGTGTGAAATTCACCGACGGACGGCTTCTCTCTGCGGCAGTATTCCCGGAGCCGCTGCTCCGATTTCGACAGGTATTCGGGCTCAAAAAGCTCGCCCTCGATTTCAAGATATCTGACACTCGGAGTCAAAAAATGCTCCTGTTCGTCATTCTCATTTTTAATATCGGAGAACGGGACGGGGGCTTCGTGCTCATCCTCCGAGAGTATCGCCTTTTGCGCCTCCGCCGTCAGATATCTCGGGATAAAAATGTTGACGGTAGCAAACAGCGCCGCAAAGACGAGCAGCATGGTGCCGAGCACGGCGAGCGTGATTTTTCTTCTTATATGCTTCATGCTCCGCCCTCCTTTGAGCGCAGTCGGTAGCCGTAGCCCCAGACGGTTTCGATGAGCACATTGCTGCCCGCCGAAGAGAGCTTGCTGCGGATTCGGCGCAGAGTCTCATCGGTCACTCGCGTCTCGACCTCGTCGTTGTAGCCCCAAATATGATTCAGCAGCTCGTCGCGCGAAAAGGCCTTGCCCTCGCCGCGCATCAAAAACAGAAGCATCTTCATCTCGTTGGGGGAGAGGGCGAGGGGCTTTCCCTTGCAGAAGAGCTGCTTTTCGTCGCCCGAAAAGCGCAGGTCGCCGACTGAAATATCCTTGTCCATCGGGTCGCCGCCGCGCTCCATCTCCACGCGGCGAAGCAGCGACTTGACGCGCATCAAAAGCATAGTCGGGCGAAACGGCTTTGTCAAATAGTCGTCTCCGCCCTGCAATATTCCGTTGACATAGTCGTATTCGGTGTCCTTTGCCGTGAGAAGAATAATCGGCACCTTGTCCTTTTCGCGGATGAGGTGGCAGCAGGTCAGCCCGTCCGTGCCGGGCATCATTATGTCTAAAATGACAAGGTCGGCGCGTCTTTTGAAAAACGCACCTAAAAGCGCGTCTCCCGTTTCAAACGCGCACACTTCATATCCGTCATTTTCGAGAAATCGCTGAAGCGTCTCTCTGATGTTTTTTTCATCCTCTGCGATATAGATGAGTTGTTTCATAGCGCCTCCGTAGTAGCTGCAGAGCCGTGCCGCTCGGACACGGCTCTGTGTTCATGGCTTGTCTGCTGTGCCTTTTCACAGGGCGTTATATTCGCTCGGCTTAAAAGGCCATGTCTGCTTCGTTCGCTGCGACTCTCACGTCGTATTCGTCGCTGACGCGGTCCCAAAGCTTGGAGTTTCTCTCGAGAACCTCTGTAATCTCGGCTTCCACAGCGTCGATTTCCTCATAGAGCTTGTCGGCGTTTTTGTCGGTCATGCGGGCATAGATAGCGTCGATTTTCTCGTTGAGCTCCGCAACCTTGGCAAGGTCGGCGATAAGAGCGGCTCTCTCGTCCTCGGTTATGGTGTCAAGATTTCTGACAAACTTCTCGTAGGCATATTCATCCTCGCGGGCGTCGTTGAGGTCGGCCTCGTTGAGCTCGAGGGTCATGTCCGTCTCGTTTGCGGCGATCTGCTCGTCATACTCGTCGTTGACGCGCTCCCAGAGCTTGGAGTTTCTCTCGAGAACCGCTGTTATCTTGTCGTCGATTGCGGAGATTTCCTTGTAGAGCTTTTCTGCGTTCTTGTCGGTCATGCGGGCGTAGATTTCATCGATCTGCTTTTCGAGCTTTGCGATCTCGGCGAGGTCACCGAGCAGAGCCTCTCGCTCTTTCTCCGTGAGAGAGTTCATATCTTTAACGAAGCTCCCTATGGACGGAACGCCGCAGTCGTCGGGCGAGTTGACGGAGACGATTTCGGGCAGCGTCTCGGTCGGTGTGTTCTTTCTGCTGTTTGCCGAAGCGGTAGCCGCCGATGCGGCGATGATGCTTGCGGCAAGGACAAGGGCGAATACGGTTGCGATAATGTTCTTTCTGTTTTTCATGACAAATGCTCCTTTGATTTTTTTCGCGGACTTCCTTTCCGCAATACAAGAATATCAAAAATGAGCACCCCATTCACCGAAAAATCGGATGAAAGTTGTCACAAAATTGTAAGAGTCGAAAAGCTGTTGGTAATACTGCCGCGCTGCGCCTTGAATCGCGCTCCTTATCATCTTCATTATATCAGACCGCAAACGCGAATTCAATGCAAAAACTCCTGGCGGATAAGGCTTCAAAACACGTATTGCGTTTTATGCTGAGTTTACGGCGGGCGGCCGATAATAAAACGGAGTGCGGCAGTTTTTGCCGCGCCCCGTTTAAAATTTCACTTATTTTTTTTT
>ERZ1034719.344-NODE-344-length-29370-cov-4.846700_pt1 | contig 29370 bp, 20 predicted proteins | sample MGYA00520703_ERZ1034719 | MGnify/ENA primary metagenome ERZ1034719 (study PRJEB33766, sample SAMN09781716) | gut metagenome | biome: gut microbiome | host: Homo sapiens | place: Madagascar | study: EMG produced TPA metagenomics assembly of the PRJNA485056 data set...
CCATCGAATGTCTCAAAGCGCATCTGCAGAGCATCGGCTCCATGGAGCACGTGAGCTTCCGGAGCGTATTTTAAGCCTTGTCCTCCAGAAGATGCGTCAGCTCTTCCATGAAGGTGTTGATATCCTTGAACTGGCGGTAGACCGAGGCAAAGCGGACGTAGGCGACCTCGTCGAGTGATTTGAGCCGCTTCATGACCATTTCGCCGATCTCGCTCGTCGGGCATTCGCGCTCGAGCCGGTTCTGCAGCTCCTGCTCGATCTCGTTGGCGATGCGCTCAAGATCGCCGAGGGCGACGGAGCGCTTTTCGCACGCTTTGAGCATGCTGTTGATGAGCTTATTTTTATCGAACGTCTGGCGGCTGCCGTCGCGCTTGACGACGACGAGCGGCAGGCGCTCCATGACCTCATACGTTGTGAACCGGCGCTGGCAGGCGAGGCATTCTCTTCTCCGCCGGATGGACGCGCCTTCGTCCGCCGGGCGGGAGTCGATGACCTTGCTTTCCGCATAGCCGCAGAACGGGCATTTCATACGGTGTTACCCCCTGAAAGAAACATTTTTCAGCATATTATATCATACGCCGCGCGCCGTCACAAGACAAGATACGGTTACAAAAAAGCAGAAAAATCCACCGTTTCCATATGTTGTCCGTTGCGGCGCAATACGCTGCGCGGGTACAATGGAAGCGGTGATTTTATGAAACGTCTTTTCTCCCCGCTGAGCGAGGAGGCCTTCGGCATGGTGCGCGGGACGCTCTGCGTGAGCTGCGCGATGCTCTTCTGCTCGGTAATCCTTCTTTTACATATCGGAGAGCTCGCGCCGCGCACCTATGCCCTCTACCGGCTCGCCGCCGAGCTTGAGACCGCCTCCGGCGGCTTTCTCCTGCTCGGCAACGCCGCGGCCTTCGTGCTCGAAAGAGCGCGCCGCCGATAGAAATTCATCCCGTGTATAGAGCGAGTTGACCGCGTCGAGCAGGGCGTTGGCCGAAAGATTCTCCGGCAGCGCGAGCTTTTTCTGCAGAGCTTTCCGCCGCGCGGCGCTGTCCGCCCCGCCGGAGAGACCGAGAGCGGCGAGATCGGCCTTGGAGACGCGCCCGCGCGTCTCCGTATCGCACACCGCCCCGGCGCGGCGCAGCGCCTCTTCCAGAATTTCCGGCTTCATGCCCTCCACGCCGAGCGTCCCGGCGCGCGAGGGCGCTTTTTTGCGCCGCTCCTTGCCCGCCACGTCCGGGATGTAGGCATGCTTGAGATACTGTGCGCTTATCGCGCCGCGCAGACGGTTGCGGATGACGAGCCCCGCGCCGTCCGCGTCCGTGAGGACAATGAGCCCTCGCTGCTCGGCCACGCGCCGGAGCAGGGCGAGCTTTTCCTTGTTTTTGAATATACCGAACCCGTCGGTCGTGAAAATCGCGGTATCGACGAGCGGCTCAAGGGCGATCTTATCGTACCGTCCCTCGACGACAATGGCTTCCTTGATCTTAAGCACGGCGGCTCTCCATCGCAAAGCGGATCAGAAATTCCTTGATCGCCTCGGCATCTGTGATCGCGCCGCTCTCGCGCGGCTTCATGGCGTACTCCGCGCACAGCCGCACGCCGTTCGTAAGCGCCGGAAGGGAAAACTTTGCCGCGGTTTCGGCAATCTTCCGCGCGCGGTACTCGCTCGACGTGCCGAGGATCTCCATGAGGAACGGCGCGCCGCGCCCGCTCTTCTCGGCGATCTTCGCGGCATAAAGCTGCCGCACCTGCCAGCCGATCACGCCCATGATCTCGATGGGCTCGGCGTCCCCGGCGAGAAGCTCCGCGAGCTTGGCCGCCGCGCCGTCATAGTTCCGGCGGGCGATCTCCTCGGTCATCTGGAAGGCGTCCGCCTCCGGGATGTGGTGCGCGAGCTTTTCAACGTCCTGCGCCGTGACGCGGTCTCCGGGGACATAGCCGCAGATCTTTGCGATCTCCGGGATGAGCCGGTTCATAAGATCGCCGGAGAGGAACACGAGCCGGTCCACGGCGTCGCGGTCGATGCGCTTGCCGTTGGCCTCAAAGCGGCGCGCGATCCAGTTGTTGAGCGGCGTGCCGGTCTGCGCCGTGAAGTTCACGGCCTTGCCCGCGGATTTGAGCTGCTTGATAAATGAGAGCCGTCCGTCCGGCTCCATACCCGTCGGGAGCGTGATGACAACGGTACACCAGTCCGGAATGTCTGCAAAGAGCGCGGTGGTGCGCTCGTCACGGCACTTGTTCACGTCAAATCCGCGCAGCTCCACGAACGTCCTGTCTCCGAAAAACGGCATGGCGTCGAGCGCTTCGGCGATGTCGTTCGCCGCAGGCGCGGGAGAGTCGATGCGCTTTGCGTTGAATTCGTCTCCCTCCGTGCCGACGCACGCGGCGCGCAGGCGCGAAACGAAGTCCGCGAGAAGATAGTCCTCCTCGCCCCAGAGAAGATAGAGCTTTTCCGGGCCTTTGTCGCGGAGATTTTTTACAAGCGCGCCGTAGTCGAGCGGCGTTTCCTTTTTGCCGAAGGACGGTTTTGCCATAGCGTTTTACCCTTCCCCGGCGGCGATGGTGATCTCGCCGTCGGTATCCGTGCGCAGCACGGTGATCTCATATTTTGCCAGCCGGTCGAGAACCTTCTGCGTCGGATGGCCGTACGTATTATACCCAACGGAAATGACCGCCGTTTCCGGCGTGATCGCTTCCAGAAGCTCTTTGCAGGTGGATGTGTTCGAGCCGTGGTGCGCAACGAACAGCACCTCGGCGTCCGGCATCGGCGCGCTCGCAATGAGCGCCTTTTCCGCCTTGGACGGCGCGTCGCCGAGGATGAACGCCTCAAAATCATCCTGCGAGGCCGCAATGATGAGGCCGTTTTCGTTCGCGTCGTCGGATTCCGGCAGCAGCGGTGACCAGACGGCAAGCCCCGCCGTGCCGAGCGGCAGCGCCATATCCTCCGTCACATATTCCACCCGTGTCCCCTGCCGCTTCGCGGCATTCAGTATCTCCGCGAGCAGAGATGTTTCCTCCGTTTCGCGCGGCAGATAGAGCGTACCGACGCGCACGCGGGATAAGAGCTGCGCCGCGCCGTTGGCGTGGTCGGCATGGAGATGCGTGAGAATGAGCGCGTCAACGCTCCTCCGGCACTCGCCGCCGAGAAACTGCACGGCGCTTTTCCCGGCGTCGTGCGTGACCCAGCTTCCGCCGCAGTCGATCACCGCGGCATGCTCCCCGCTCGTGAGAACGATGCATTCCCCCTGCCCGACGTCGAGCGCCGTGAGACGGAGCGTATCGCTCCATTGGAGTCTTGTAATGCCCGCGGCAGCAAAGAGCAGCGCGAGCGAAACGCATATCGGCGCGAGAGCGCGGAAGCGCCCGGTTTTCCGAGAGCGCAGCCACGCGGCGAAAAAGAGCGCGTATACGAGCGCGAGCCAGCCGAGAAAGAGCGGATTGCGCACATAAACGTTCGCGCACGGGAGGCGTGAGAGGAAGCCGGACACCGCGTAAATATACCGCACGCCCCACGCGAGAACGCTTCCGGCCAACGCCGCGGCACCGGGCAGAAACGCGCCGAGCAGCACGATGATGTACCCGCCGATATAGACCGCTGAAACGATCCAAAGGCAGAGGATGTTCGATATCGGCGACACGACCGACACCGAGCCGAAGTGCACTGCCGTGAGCGGCGCGGAGAGCGCCATCGCGCCGATGCTGCTCGAAACCGAGCCTGCGGCGAAAAGAAGAACGCGCCGGGCGTGCCGGTTTTCGGCGATCTTCAAGTCTTCGATCCGCCGGCTGAGCGCGCGGTACATCCGATCGGAAAGAAACCAGATGCCCGCCACGGAGGAGAAGCTCAATTGCAGACTGACGCTCGCACAGGCGGAGGGATTGAGAAGGAGCAGCAGCGCAAGCGCCGTCAAAAGCGACGTTGCGCCGTCGCTCTCCCGACCGAAGAGCGGGGCGGCGAGAAGGAAGAACTGCATGACCGCCGCGCGTGTCACCGACGGCGTAAAGCCGGTCATTGCCGCAAAGAGCAGCAGCACCGGCAGACTCACCGCGACCGCCCACGGCCGCCGCCCGATCAGCAGAAAGAGAAAGCCCATGAGAAAGGCGATGTGCATGCCGGACACCGCCACAACGTGCGCGAGCCCCGCGTCGGCAAGGGTGTAGTAATGCGCGCCGTCGTCGTAAAGGTCGGTCTTGTCGCCGGTGAGGAGCGCCGTGAGAAACGGCTGCACATCCGGCGGGAACACGCTTCGGCAGATCTCCCCGATGGCGCGGCAGAGCGCCTTCGGCGCATAGAGAAACGAAAAGTCCCAGCGTCCGGTGATCTCCGGCGCGCCGGTCGCCGTGGCACGAAGGAAGATGCCCTGCGCGGCGTAGGTATCCACGCTCTGCCCGTTGCGCTCGCGCGCCGGGAGCAGCTTTACCGGGACGGAAAGCTCGTCGCCCGGCGTGAGCGCGGTGAAATTTTCCGTATCGTAGGAGGCGATGCGGCACTTCACGCCCGGCAGGTCCGGGTCTCGGACACGCACCGTTATGTATTCGCTCGTATCGTAAATGTCCGGGTAGTCCGTCACGCGCACGGAGATCACGCGCTTTTCCCCAGCGAGCGCGTCCGAGGGCGCGGCGAGAAAATGCTCCTGCACGAAAAAGGCAAAAAGCCCGATCGCCGCGCCGAGCAGCGCGAGATGCGCGCGGGCCCGGCCCTTTCCGCGCGGAAGCAGCAGCGAAAGCGCGGAAAGAAGCGCGCAGACGCCCGCCGCCGGGAGCAGAACGCTCTCCGGCAGGAGATAAAAGGATACGAAAACGGCAAGGGACAGCGTCCCGCAGAGCAGCGCCGCTTTACGCATGGCCGTTCTTTTCGTCCGTCAGGCCGAGCAGATAGTCTGTGGAAACGTGATACAGCTCCGCGAGCCGGATCACCGCCCAGACCGGGATCTCCCGGATACCGGCTTCGTACCGGCGGTAGACCTCCGGATGCATGGTCAGATATTCGGCGATCTTCTTTTGTGTCAGATCATGGTCTTCCCGAAGCTCGTACAGACGCGGAAAATACATACAATCACCCGAGTTGATGCTACCAAACGGTTGCGTTTCGCTTAGTTTTTCCAACCATACGGTTGGTTGTGCATGTTTAAAAATGCTCCCTTGTGCAAAGGGAGGCGATTGGGTTTGCGGTAAACCAATTTCTTCCCGCGGGCGGAGCAGAGCCCCGCCCGCGGGCGCAATGCAGATATTCCTGTAGGGGCGGGGCTCTGCTCCGCTCTTGTACGTTTTTCCGTACCCTTTACGCCATGGTGTCGTCCAGGCGCTTGCCGCCGAGGATGTGGAAGTGGAGATGCTTCACGGTCTGTCCGGCGTCGGAGCCGACGTTGGATACGATGCGGTAGCCGCCGGTCAGCGCTTCGCGCTCGGCGATCTTCGCCGCGGCGACGAGGCAGCGCGCGGCGGCCGCGGAGTTTTCCTCCGTCAGCTCCGCGGCGGAGCCGATGTGCTCTTTCGGCACAACGAGAATGTGCGTCGGGGCCTGGGGGTTGATGTCGCGGAAGGCGTAGACGTGCTCGTCCTCATACACCTTCGCGGACGGGATCTCCCCGGCGATGATCTTGCAGAAAAGGCAGTCGTTCATAATAGTGCTCCTTTCATAATGGGCAAAAGCCGCCGCAATGCGGCGGCTTTTGAAAAATTCAGTTCAGCTTTCCGGCGACGAAATCGTCCACGGTAGCAAGAGCGTCGTCGAGCTTGAGCGTATCGGTGCCGCCGCCCATGGCGGAATCCGGCTTGCCGCCGCCCTTGCCGCCGCAGATGGCGGTGACGGAGCGAATGATATCGCCCGCGCGGACGCCGGCAGCGACCGCCGCCTTGCCGCACACGCTGTGGAAAGTGATCTTCCCGTCGCGCACGGCGGCGAGCACCGCAACGATGCTCTCGTCCTTGTCGCGCAGGAAATCGCCGATCTTGCGGAGGTTGTCCGGCGTATCGACCGGCACGACGCCGGTGAACACGTGCAGCGGGCCGACCTTCTTGGAGCTGGCGAGGAAGCTCTCGGCGTTGGAGAGCATTTCGCGGCCGCGGAACTTTTCGAGCTCGGAGCGCAGCTCGCGGATCTCGCTCGTGCGCGCCTCGGCGCGGGTGAGCAGCTCCTCCGGCTTGGCCTTAAGACGCTCGGAGAGCGTCATGAGCAGACGGGTGTTGTTCTCCATGAATTTGAGCGTTTCCTGGCCGGTGATGGCCTCGATACGGCGCACGCCGCTCGCAACGGAGAACTCGCTCACGATGCGCAGCGAGCCGACCTTCGCGGTATTGTCGAGGTGCGTGCCGCCGCAGAACTCCACGGAGTAACCATCGCCCATATCGACGACGCGGACAACGTCGCCGTACTTTTCGCCGAAGAGCGCCATTGCGCCGATACTGCGTGCCTCCGCGATGGGCATCTCCTTCACGGCGATGGGGAAGCCTTCGAGCACGGCCTCGTTCACCATGCGCTCGACGGAGGCGATCTCCTCGGGCTTCATGGCGGAGAAGTGGGTAAAGTCAAAGCGGAGACGGTCGGGCTCAACGAGCGAACCGGCCTGATGGACATGGTCGCCGAGAACGGTGCGCAGCGCCTTGTGCAGCAGGTGCGTGGCGCTGTGGGCGCGCATGATCGCCTTGCGGCGGCCGGTATCGACGCAGGCGTTCACCTTGTCGCCGACGGCGAGATTGCCGGAGACCATCACACCGTGGTGCAGCACCTTGCCGGCCTTGTTCTTCTGCACATCGTGCACCTCAAAGACGGCGTCCTTGAGAATGAGCAGGCCATGGTCGGCGCTCTGGCCGCCCATTTCGGCGTAGAACGGTGTTTTGTCAAGAACGATGCTCGCGTGCACGCCGGAGCCGACGCGCTCGCGCAGCTCGTCCTCGGCAACGATGGCGAGGATGGTGCAGTCGTCGTGCAGACGCTCATAGCCGGTGAACTTGGTGGGGAGATTGTCCAGGCCGAGATCGAGTCCCGCCCATGCGGTCTCATCGGAGCTGCGGGCGGCGCGGGCGCGCTCGCGCTGTTCCTTCATCAGGGTCTGGAACGCGGGCTCATCGACCGTCATGCCCTCGTCCGCCGCCATTTCCTTCGTGAGATCCAGCGGGAAGCCGTAGGTATCGTAGAGCTTGAAGGCGTCGGCGCCGGAGAACACGGTCTCGCCCTTTTCCTTGTGGGAGGCGAGCATACCGGCGAAGATGGCCATGCCGCCATCGATCGTGCGGGAGAAATTCTCCTCCTCGGAGCGGATGACGCCGGTGATGTACTCCTGCCGCTCGGTAAGCTCGGGGTAAGCGCCGCGGTTCTCGTGGATGACGGTATCGCAGACTTTATAAAGGAACGGCTCCTTCTCGCCGAGCAGACGTCCGTGGCGGGCGGCACGGCGGAGCAGACGGCGCAGCACGTAGCCGCGGCCCTCGTTGGAGGGGAGAACGCCGTCGCAGATCATAAAGGTCGAGGAGCGGATGTGGTCGGTGATGATGCGGAGAGACACGTCCTTCGCGTTCGTCTCGCCGTAGTGCGCGCCGGTGATCTCGCTCACCTTGTGGGTGATGTTCATGACGGTATCGACGTCGAAGAGGGAGTTCACGTCCTGACAGACGACCGCAAGACGCTCAAGACCCATGCCGGTGTCAATGTTCTTCTGGGCAAGCTCGGTGTAGTTGCCCTGACCGTCGTTGTTGAACTGGGAGAACACGATGTTCCAGATCTCGATATACCGGTCGCAGTCGCACCCCACGGTGCAGCCGGGCTTGCCGCAGCCGTATTTCTCGCCGCGGTCGTAGTAGATCTCAGAGCAGGGGCCGCACGGACCGCTGCCGTGCTCCCAGAAGTTATCCTCCTTGCCGAAGCGGAAAATACGCTCCGGAGCGATGCCGATCTCGTTGTGCCAGATGTTCCAGGCCTCGTCGTCATCGAGATAGACGCTCGGGTACAGCCGGTCGGGATCGATGCCAACCCAGTCGGGGGAGGTCAGAAATTCCCACGCCCAGTGGATGGCTTCGCGCTTGAAGTAATCGCCGAAGGAGAAGTTGCCGAGCATTTCAAAGTAGGTGCCGTGGCGCGCCGTTTTGCCGATGTTCTCGATATCGGGCGTGCGGATGCACTTCTGGCAGGTCGTCACGCGGCGGCGCGGCGGCTCTTCTTCCCCGGTGAACCATGTTTTCATGGGGCTCATGCCGGCGTTGATGAGCAGAAGCGAGGGGTCGTTGCGGGGGATCAGCGAGAAGCTGGGCAGACGCAGATGACCTTTTGTCTCAAAGAAGGAGAGATACATCTCCCGCAGCTCATTGAGTCCGAAATTTTTCATACTAACCTCCAAAAACAAATACACCCCGCCCCCGAAAAACAGGGGCGGGGAAAAACATTCCACGCGGTACCACCCTGATTGCGGCTTTAAGCGCTGACGCCAGCCGTATCTCGTGCGCCCGATAACGGAGGCGGACCGCCGCGCTCTTCGCGCGAAGGCTCGGAAGTGGCTGCCGCGGCGCCGGACGAGGGGCTTTCAGCCTCCCCCTCTCTCTGTAGACCGTATCAGCGCGGCTTGCTTCGTCATAGCCCAAAAATCTTATACATTCTATCACGAAATATCCGCTTGTCAACCGGGAAAATGACTCTTTCCGGCGGTTTTTCCGTACAGGAAAAACATACTGCTTGCTATCATCGCGCAAAAGTGTTACCTTTATAAAGGGTTTTTATGCCTCTGATACGTTTATACTAACCCGGAGGAGGGGAAAAATGCCCAACTGCGATGCCGGACTCGTTTCCGTTCTCATGAGCGTATATAACGGCGCCCCCACGCTCGAAAAGGCGGCGGCGTCCGTTCTGGCGCAGACGTACCGCGATCTGGAGCTCATCCTCTGCGACGACGCCTCCACGGACGATACATGGCGCATCATGCAGCGCATTGCCGCGCAGGATACGCGCGTCACGATCTTCCAAAACAAAACAAATCTCGGTCTCGGCGCTTCGCTCAACGAGTGCCTTGCGCGCGCGCAGGGCGCATATATCGCCCGGCAGGACGCCGACGATGTTTCCGACTCTGACCGGATCGAGCGGACGATGGACTTTCTGCTCTCGTCCGGCGCGCCCTACGCCGCGTGCGGCGTGCGCGTTTTCGACGATACCGGCGTATGGAGCACGCGGCAGTTTCCGCAGAAGATCACGAAGCACATCATCGCACAGAAGAACCCCTTCTTCCACCCGACGATGCTCTTCCGCCGCGCCGTGCTCGAGAGCGTGAACGGCTACAGCACCTCCCCCGAAACGCGCCGCACAGAGGATTATGATCTCGTCATGCGGCTTGCCGCCAACGGCGTGATCGGGGAAAACTTGCAGGAGATCCTTTACTCGGTGTACGAACCGCAGGAAGCCTATCTCCGTCACAATGCCAGGACCCGCATGTATGAGGTTCGCGTCCGCGCGCGCGGACTGCGCGCGATGGGCTCCCCGGCTTCGGATTACATCTATCTTGTGAAACCCCTCATCATGGCGTGCGTTCCGCGCGGCATGATGCGCTCGGTAAAGCGGCTGCAGTGGAAGCTGCAGAGCCGCGATACGAAAAAGTGAGGAATACCGGATCATGGCATTCAACAAAGGCTACGTAAAAGAAAAAATGGAGGGCTTTCGCCGGTTCACGCCGCTGCTGCGCGAGCTTGTGGTGCGCGACATCAAGGTGCGCTACCGCCATTCCGCGCTGGGGCTCGTGTGGACGGTGCTCAACCCGCTGCTGATGATGGTCGTCATCACGATCGTCTTTTCCACGCTCTTCAAGCAGAATATCCCGAATTTCCCGATCTATTATCTTTCGGGCTCGCTCATCTTTGCGTTCAATTCGGAATCGACGACGACCGCGCTCAACTCGATCATATCCAACGCCTCCCTCATCAAAAAGGTCTATATCCCGAAGTACCTTTTCCCGCTCTCGAATGTGCTTTCGGGGCTTGTGAATCTCGGGTTTTCGCTCATTGCGATGTTCATCGTGATGCTCATTACCGACGCGCCGTTCCACGCGACGCTCCTGCTGCTCCCGATCCCCATTTTCTATACGTTCCTCTTCTCCGTCGGGCTCGGCATCCTGCTCTCGGCGGTCACGGTGTTTTTCCGCGATATCGCGCATTTCTACAGCGTGTTCATTCTCGCGTGGACATACTTCACGCCCATCTTCTACCCTGTGGAGATCCTGCCGGACGCCGTGATGAAGCTCATGCAGATCAACCCGATGTACCATCTTGTCACCTACATGCGCTCCATCGTGCTCTACGGCGTGTTCCCCAGTCTGAAGGAAAACCTTCTCTGCCTGTGTCTGGGGCTTTTGATGCTCGCGCTGGGGCTTTTCGTATTTTATAAAAAGCAGGACAAGTTCGTCCTGTATGTCTGAGCGGAGGTGCGCCATGGGCAGCGTTATTAAAGTCAACGATGTTTCGATGATGTTCAATCTCAGCTCGGAGAAGATCGACAGCATCAAGGAATATTTCATCAAGGCCGTGCGCCGGGAGCTCCATTTTCAGGAGTTCTGGGCGCTGCGGGACATATCGTTCACGCTTGAAAAGGGCGATTCTCTCGGCATCGTCGGGCTGAACGGCTCCGGCAAGAGCACGCTTTTGAAAATCGTCTCCGGCATTTTGAAGCCGACCAAGGGCACGGTGGAGACCTGCGGGAGCATTGCTCCCCTCATCGAGCTCGGCGCGGGCTTTGACGCCAACCTTTCCGCGCGCGAGAACATCTATCTCAACGGCGCGATCCTCGGCTACAGCCGCGCGTATATGTCCGAGCGGTTTGACGAGATCATCGAGTTTGCCGAATTGCAGGACTTTGTGGACACCGCCGTGAAGAACTATTCCTCCGGCATGGTGGCGCGTCTCGGCTTTGCCATTGCGACGATGAACGTGCCGGACATTCTCATCATCGACGAGATCCTCGCCGTCGGCGACTATAAATTTCAGGAGAAGAGCTTCGCGCGCATGCAGGAGATGATCGCCTCCGGCGCAACGGTCGTTTTCGTCTCCCACTCGATCGAGCAGGTGCAGAAGATCTGCAAAAAGGCTCTCTGGCTCGAGCACGGCCATATGCGCATGCTCGGCGATGCGGACGCCGTGTGCGGGGAGTATATGCGCGCATGAGTACCGCCGCACCGAAGAAAAAGCGCGTCCTTTTTATCATCAACCAGTTCTTCAGGGGCGGCGCGGAAACGGCGCTCGTGAATCTCCTGCGCACGATGGACAGCGCGCGCTTTGACGTTGATCTTCTCATCTTTGATATGATCGACCTGCCGGGCAGTCTCTCCCTCATACCGGAGATACCGGACTGGGTGCACGTCATCAACGTGGCCGAAAACGAAAAAAAGACCGCGTTCGTGAAAAAGGCCGTCTTCAAGCTTGAGCGGAAGCTCACCGGCACGCAGCCGTTCCGCCGCGGCGCCATCCGCTATCTGCAAAACCAATACTACGACGCCGCCATTTCCTACGGCGAGTGGTTTTCGAGCGCGCTCTGCGCGCGCTATGCCGCGGCACGGCGCAAATATGTCTGGATCCACGCAGACATGGACAAGGCCGCCTTTCTCCACCCGGACATCCTGCGCTTTGAAGCGCAGTTCGACGGCTTTCTCTTCGCCTCCCGGCACTCGATGGAGGGGGCGGTGAAAAAATATCCGCAGCTCGCCTCCCGCTCGGCCGTGCTTCCGAACCGCGTGGACAGTGAGAAGATCATCGCCATGAGCGAGGAACCGCTGCCCATCTCTCTGCCGGAAGACGGTCTGCCGCTGCTCGTGACGGTCGCAAACGTGCGCGAGGAGAAAAACCATCTGCGTGAGGTCGAGGCGATGCAGCGGCTCTTTTCCGAGGGGCTGCGGTTTCGCTGGGTGAACATCGGCTCGCTTGCCAACGCCCCGCTCGTGGAAAAGCTCCGGCTTGCGGTGCGGGATGCGGGGCTTGAAGACTATTTCACGCTGACCGGCCCGCTCGACAACCCCTACGGCGTGATGCGCCGCGCCGACGCCGTGTGCGTCCTCTCCGACCATGAATCGTGGTCGATGGTCATCACGGAAGCAAAGGCGCTCGGCGTGCCGGTGATCGCAACGCGCACCTCCGGCGCGCTCGAACAGATCGAAGACGGCAAAAACGGCGTCCTCTGCGGCTTTTCCGATGAAGAGATCGCCGAAAGCCTCCGCGCCTTTCTCACCGGCGGCGCGGCGGAGACGATGCGCCGGGACGCGAAACGTCCTGCCGCCGAAACATCCCGGGACACACTGGAAGCGCTATTGGAAAACGACACGAAAAAGGCTCTCTATGTATTCGACGATATAAACTACGCGAGCGGTGCCCGCGCCGCGGCGCTCGCGCAGGCGCGCGCCGTGTCCGGCGTAGCGGAGGTATGGCTCTATTCCGCTGAGCCGTGCCGGGACGCCGCGCTCCGACAGGAGTTCCGGCTGCTCGAGATCCCCGACGGAGGTGGGCTGCGGCTGCTCTCGCGCCCGACGCGGCAGGTGCTGCGCGACGGGGACGTATCCCTCGCCGGAAAGCTTCTCCGGCTCGCCTACGCGGTACTCGCGTATATCGGGCTCGAGTCTGTGCTGCCGAAAGCGCTGCTGCGGCGGAACATGGCCGCGGCGTTTGAGACCTTCGACACGATCTTCGTCGTGAGCGAGGCCTCCAAAATGCGGGAATTTGTCTCCCGCTGCCGCCATCCGGGAAAAATCCAGTGGATCCACACGGACTACGCCGCCTGGCGGGAGCTGAACGAATGGACGCGCGCCGTTACGAAAAACGACGCCGCGCTCTATCGCCGGTTCGATGCGATCGTCTGTCTCAACAGGACGCTGCGCGAGAAGTTTCTCGCCGTATATCCGCAGTTTGCGGACAAGACGCTCGCCGTGCCGAACCCGGTGTTCCGCGGCGAGATACGCGAGCGCGCCAAAGCGCCGCTCACGGTACCGGTGGACGAGCGGGTCTGCAATCTCATCACCATCGGGCGGCTCGAGCGCGAAAAGCGCTATGACTGGCTGCTCGATATCGCCGCGGAGCTGAAAAAGCGCGGCTTCGCGTTCCGTTGGTACTTTGCCGGCAGCGGGCCGCTGTACGAGGATATCCGGCGGCGGCGCGACGTGCTCGGTCTCGGCCCGTGCGTGACGCTGACCGGATATATGGAAAACCCGTGTCCCCTGCTCGCGCGGTGCGATGCGCTCGTGCTCTTTTCGGAGTATGAGGGCACGCCCGTCACGATCGACGAGGCCAAAACGCTCGGTGTGCCGGTCATCGCCAACGACGTCGGCGGGGTGAGAGAGATGCTGGAGGACGGGCAGTGCGGCAAGATTGCAAGCGACGCCGACAGCTTTATCAAATGTATCACCCAGCTATAGAAGGAGATCCAAGGATGGCGAAAATTATTTTTACGGTCGACAACATAAACTACAAAGGCGGCGGACATTTCGCCACGTTTAAAATCGCCAACTATCTTTGCAGCTGCGGCCACGGGGTCATTTTGTACTCTCCCGTTAAAGCGGAAGCATCGGTGCGCGCGCAGCTTGCTGACGGAATCGTGGTCTCACAAAGAGCCTCTTTTTCCGATGCCGACTATATCGTCGTTCCGTTTGAGAATTCAGCCTTCTTTGAAAAAATCGCAAACCTCAAAACCCGCGCAAAAAAGATCCAGTGGATACACATCGATTACGACGTCTGGAAGAACGTCGTGCAGGACGATACGGAGCGCAGAAGGCGGCTGCTCACAGCCTATGACAGGATCGTTTTTGTTTCGGAACATAACCGGAACAACTTTTTGAAGTATTTCCCCGAACACGCAGAAAAAAGCACGGTAGTATACAATTTCGTAGATTCTGACAAAATCCGCGCTATGGCAGCCGATGCAGTCGATGCGGAACTTTTCTCTAAGAAAACGTCCAATTCGCTGACCGTTGTTCTGCCCGGACGGCTGGAAGAGCAGAAAGCCTTTCACCGGATGCTGGACGCCGCCAAAGTACTGAAAGAGCGTGGATTGAATATTGAATGGCTGATTTTAGGACGCGGATATGAATACGATTCCCTTCTGCAGAAGAAGGAGCGCTACGGTCTGGACAATGTGCATTTTCTCGGCTTTCGGCAAAACCCGTATTCCTACATGAAGGCCGCCGACGTAACGGCGATTTTATCGGAATACGAAGGTCTCGCTCTCACCGTAGCAGAGAGCCTTACCGCCGGAACGCCGGTGCTGTCCACCCGCACCGGCGGTGTAGCGGAACTGCTTCCGGACGAATACGGCTGGATTATAGAAAATGACCTTTTGTCGATTATAGACGGAATGACCGCCATTTACGATGACCGGAAATTGCTGGAAGAAAAGAGAACTGCTCTTCGCTCCTATGCGTACAACAACGAACGAATCAAAGAAAGTCTGGACGCCCTTTTCCAGACCTCCGAAGAAAGAGGCCGCGCCTTGATGCACACGCAAACTATCTACTCCTCTAAAACGCCGGATATTTCCGTCATTATCCCGGTATACAACACCGCTGACTATCTCCCGGAGTGCCTTGACTCTGTGGTGGGACAGACTTTCGATAGCTTTGAGATCATTATCGTTAATGACGGCTCGACAGACAAGTCGCAGACGATCATCGATGACTATGTATATCAGTTTTCTGACCGTATCCGGGCGTTCACCATACCGAACGGCGGGCTGGGCAACGCGCGCAATTACGGTATCGGCAAAGCCCGCGGAAAATATCTCGCATTCGTTGATTCCGACGATTTTATCCACTGCGATATGCTCAAAAAAATGTATGAAGCCGCACGGCAGCACAATGCCGACTGCGTGATGGCGGATTATATCGCCTTCTGGGACGACGGGCGGGAAGAGCTCGTCCGCTCCGTTGAGTTTCCCGACGCCGGACGGCCGGATATTATGAAATACTCCGCCAAGTACGGCACAGTGAATATCTGCACAAAGCTGGTCGCGCGCGAGCTTTTCGATATCATCCGCTTCCCTGCCGGATTCTACGAGGATCTCGCCACGACGCCGATCCTTCTGAGCTGGGCCAAAAACGTCTCCTATCTCCGCGAGGGGCTCTATTTCTACCGCCAGCGCGTCGGTTCCATCACGTCGATAAAATCCGGCGACAAGCGCCTGCTCGACTGCTACGCCGCGTGGAATCGTATCCGCGAACACGCCAACCCTCTCTTTGAAAAGGAAATACAGTTTGCGGTATACTGGAGCCTCAACTTTTTCTGCACCAATTTTCTCGATGACTTCACAAAGCAGTCCAAGGATTACTATGACCGGAACCGGGACTATTTCCGCGGAAACGCTTATATTGCCGACGCGATCCGTGAAGAGACATTTCTGGATTTTGAGCATCTGGACACGATCCCGAAAATCATCCATTACTGCTGGTTCGGCAACGGGGAGAAAAGCGAGCTCATTCAAAAATGCATGGATTCCTGGAAGAAGTACGTCCCGGATTTTGAGATCATAGAGTGGAATGAATCCAATTGCGACATTCACACAAACCGGTATGTGGAAGAAGCGTACGAAAAGAAGCAGTATGCCTTTGTTTCCGATTATTTTCGGTTAAAGGCGCTGTACGATCACGGTGGCGTTTACATGGATACAGACATGGAACTTCATCAGCCGCTGGAAAGCTTTCTCTATGCGAAAGCGTTCTTTGCCTTTGAAACGCCTCTCTTCATTCACGCCGGTATTTTGGGTGCCGAAAAAAACTGCGGGCTCATTGGTGAACTGCGCCGCTCGTATGAAGAAGACACGTTCGATCTGACAGAGTGTCCCGGAGAGGACTTCACGATCCCACGCCGTCTTACGCAGCTTCTCATCAAACGGACGAACCTGCAATTGAACGGAAAATCACAGCTTTTGGAAGGTAACATCCGTGTATTCAGCGCCAATCGTATGACTGTGAATATGCACGACGGGAGATGTGTCTGCGAGCACCATTACGAGGGCAGTTGGTTAAGAAAGGGCATCGGCTCCGCGCCGGATTATACATATGAAGTCTTGAAGCACTACTTCACATGGGATCTGCTGCACGGAGACAACGACATATCTCTCCCCAGTGATACGGCGCAGCTTCTCGCCTACTATAAAAGCGAATGTGATCGCTACGAAAACTCCACCTGCTGGAAGATCACCAAGCCGCTCCGCATTCTCGGAGATTTTCTGAAAAAGATTTTCCGACGCAATGAAGTCTCCTGACCGAAACGTATTATCGGAGTACAGGTTATGAAAAAAAGCAAAAACTATCTGGCATTACCGGGCATCGTTCTGGCCGCGCTCTATCTTTCCTTTCTGATCGACCTCCATACGCTCGAAACCTCATTGCAGAGAGTCTTTATCTTCTGCTATTTTGTGGTCATGGGCGTGCTGGCATGCTTTTTGAAGGGCAAATACGCCGAGGGAAAGCCGTTCCCGCTCCAAAGCCGGATCGCTGCGGCGGCGCTTGCCGCGCTGCTCGTCGGCGCGGGGTGGAACACGTTCCTGCCGCATGTGCGCTTCCCGCTGGAAGATTCGCATGTCTACGCGCTCTGGGAGAAGATTGTCTATACGCTCGGCGCATGGGCGGTGGTCTCCTACTTTGCACAGCTCGCGCTGCTGTTTCTCGCACGCCCCATCGAAAAGCGCGGCTGGACGGAGCGGCAGAAGGTCTTCGCCTTCCTGCTCATGGGAAACTTCGTGTTTCTCTTTTGCACAAGCGATAAAATCCAGCCGACGCATCTGACGCAGGGCTTTCTCCTGCTGCTGACGGTCGCTTCCGTCTGGTGCTTCAACCGGAAGAGCGGCTGTATGGAAAAGTACCGCACAAAGGGCTCCCGTGCCGCCATTGGGATAATCGCCGTTTACGCCTCGCTCGCGAGCTTCGCGCAGCGGTTCTTTCTGGACGGCAACACGAGGATGCACTTTTCGCTGCCGGGACTCTTTTATGTTTTGAGCGGTATTCTCTGGTTTATCCCGGTCGTGTGGCTGATGCTGTTCGCGCTGGAATGGCTCTCCGCCCGTCCCCGCACGCTGCCGAAACCGGGAAGCCGGAAGAAGGCGCTGTGCGTTCTTCTTATCGCGCTGCTTCTCTGTTAGGTCTTTGTGCTCTGGGCCGAATGGCCGGGCGGATTTCCGCTCGACGCCATTGATCAATATCATCAAGCCCTGGGGGATTACGGGATGAGCGACAACCATCCGTTTCTCTGCACGATGCTGGAGCGGATCATTCTGACCGTTATCCCCCATCCCGCCGCGCTCACGGCGGTGCAGCTGCTGCTCTTCTCGCTCGTGCTGTGCGCGTTCCTCATGATGGGGTACGACCGCGGCATGCGGCTGCCGCTGCTCGCCTTTCTCGGATGCTTCTTCGAGCTGATGCCGAATCAGGTGCTCAGCTGGACGAACGTACTAAAGGATTTTCCGTTCACGCTCGCGCTGCTGTGGGGTACATATCTCCTTTTGCAGCTTGCGCTCGATACGCCGCGCAGCCGGAAATGGCCGTTTTACGTCTGTCTTGCGCTGGACATCTTTCTCGTGTCCCTCCTGCGGCACAACGGCGCCGCGCCCGCGGCGGCAATAGTCCTGCTCTGCATCGTGCTCACCGTCCGGCGCTATGAGCAGGTGAAGCTCCGCGCGCTTACGGCGGCGGTGCTTGCCGCGGTATCGTTCGGCGTATTCAAGGGGCCGGTCATGACGGCACTCAATGTTGCGCCGGTGTCGCTCTCGCCGTTCACGACGCTTTTCTGCGCCGTCGGCTCGTGCGTGAATAAGGATCTTCCGCTCTCCGAGGAAGCGGACGCGATTTTGGAAAAGGCGCTCCCGCTCGAGGACTGGCACGATTATTACGCCCGCTATTACGGCCATGATTTCTATTACTGGGGCCGTCCGGAGGGGAGCGTTCCCTATACGCCGACGGAGGTAACGACGCCGGAGATCCTCCGGGTCTACGGCGAAGCGCTATGCAAGTATCCGGATGTGATACTAAAGGACCGCATCGACGGGTGCGACATTCTCTGGGATGTCGCGGAGCCGGAAGACAGCTTCAACGCAAAGTCCTTCTGTCTCGTGTACGACCGGGACTGGATGGCGCAGTACGTCGATATGGCCGATTACTACGATGCGGACGACGGCGTGCTCCGCGATTACCGGCAGAACTTCTTCACCAAAGCCTACCTCCGGCTGACCGGAACGCCCCGGAACAGCGTGGTGGACATTCTGCTCTGGCGCACGGGCGCGTATCTGATCGCGTTCTGGGTGATGCTGCTCTTCTGGCGGAAAAACGGTATGCAGCGTTTCCGCTCCGCAGCCGTGCCGTTCCTCGGCAATCTCATCATCTCCGTGCTGTATGTTTACCACCAGAGCTTCCGGTACGTCTACTTCGTGCAGGTGTGCGTGCTCGCGCTCCTCTTTGCCACGGTCGTGTGCAGACCGCGGCCGCCGCAGCCGAAAGAAGAATAAAAAATGACCGCCGCGTTTCCGGTGTTTCGGAAACGCGGCGGTTTCATTTTTTTAAAAGCCTCCCTTGTGTAAAGGGAGGTGGCAAAACCGGAGGTTTTGACGGAGGGATTGTCATTTCCCGAAGTCTACAATCCCTCAGTCAGCCTTGCGGCTGCCAGCTCCCTTTGCACAAGGGAGCCATAGAAGGTTCAGGCGTCTTTTTTATCGACGCGGTATTTTTTCTTGAAGATGCTCGCGCGGATGCCGAGCTCCTTGCCCTTGACGAGGCGGGCGAAGTTCTTCCGGTGCTTCCAGAAGATGAGCGCGACCGTGGCGGCCATGATCGCAATGTCCCAGCCGCTCCGTCCCGTGAGGATGCACCAGACGAGATACCCCACGCTCGCCGAGAGCGTGCCGATGAACATATAGTCCGTGATGAACGTGATGACCGCGACGCCCGCCACAAGGATGAGAAACAGCCTCCAGTCGAGCGCGAGCGCGCTGCCGAGCAGCACCGCGATGCCCTTGCCGCCCTGAAATTCGAGATAGAACGGATAGAGATGCCCCGCCACGCACGCCGCCATCGTCACGGTCTGGATGGAGGGCGAGCTGTGGAACAGAAATCCCGCCAGCCATACCATGAGCGCCGATTTGAGCGCGTCGCACAGAAACACGACCGCCGCGACGCCCGAGCCCATCGTCCGCCCGGCGTTCGTCGTCCCGGCGTTGCCGGAGCCCTTCGTGCGGATATCAAAGCCGCGCTTCTTCGCCAGCAGCCACGCAAAATTCACCGCTCCGGCCAGATAGCCCGCGAGAATGCAGAACACATACGGAAGAACGGTTTTCAAAAAAGTCTGCATGAGTGCGATCCTTTCGCAGATACATAAAGAAATTTATATACTTCGGCATACTACTATGTGATATCACAGTATAAAGATTTTGTCAACGAACATATCCGCGCTATTGTCTTTTTCGGCGGAAAGGTACTTGCGTTTCCGCGCCTCAGCGGGTAAACTGTATCTGTATTTAAATTATGTAACCCAATTCAATACGGAGGTAGTATATGTACTGCACAAAAAAAATTGCGTCGGATCTTGTCTGGGTCGGCGCGAACGACCGCCGTCTCGCCATGTTTGAGGGCGTATATTCCGTTCCGGCGGGCGTTTCCTATAACTCCTATCTTCTCACGGACGAGAAGACCGTCCTCTTCGACACGGTCGATAAGGCCGTGAGCCGCACCTTCTTTGAAAATCTGGAGCACGAGCTCGGCGGGCGGCCGCTCGACTATGTGATCGTACACCACATGGAGCCGGACCACTCCGCCACGCTCTCGGAGCTGCTGCTGCGCCACCCGGAAACCACGGTCGTCTGCAACGACAAGACCGCCGTGATGATCGCGCAGTTTTTCGGCAAAGACGCCGTGAAGAACATGCAGCTCGTCAAGGAGGGCGACGTACTCTCCGCGGGCGCGCACGAGCTCACGTTCTATCTTGCCCCGATGATCCACTGGCCGGAGGTCATGATGACCTACGACAAGAGCGCGCACACGCTCTTCACCGCGGACGCCTTCGGCGTTTTCGGCGCGCTCAACGGCGCGATCTTCGCCGACGAGGTGGATTTTGACCGCGACTATCTCAAGGAGGCGCGCCGGTACTATACGAACATCGTCGGCAAATACGGCGTGCAGGTGCAGAATCTCTTCAAGAAGATCGCGGGTCTGGACATTCAGATGCTCTGCCCGCTGCACGGCTTCGTCTGGCGGCGTGATCTCGGATATATTCTGGAAAAGTACAACCTCTGGAGCACCTATACGCCGGAGGACAAGGGCGTGATGATCGCGTACGCCTCGATCTACGGCAACACGGAAAACGCCGCCGAGATCCTCGCCTCAAAGCTGCGCGAGCGCGGTGTGCGCACCGCGATGTACGACGTGTCCGTCACCCCGGCCTCGGACATCATCGCCGAGTGCTTCCGGTGGAGCCATCTGGTGTTTGCCTCGGCGACGTACAACGGCGGCATTTTCGTCACGATGGACGAGCTGCTGCGCGATATCGCCGCGCACAATCTCCAGAAGCGCACCGTCGCTTTTATGGAAAACGGCACATGGGCGCCCGTCAGCGCGCGGCAGATGGCGGCGATCCTCGCTCCGCTCAAGAACATGACGGTGCTCGAGCAGAGCGTCGCAATCCGCTCCTCGCTCACCGAAGGGCAGCTCGCCGAGATCGAAGCGCTCGCCGATGTGATCGCGAAGGGCATCCGGTAAAAACTGGCAACGAAAAATAACAAAAATTCCGAGTGCGGAGGAAACCTTTTGACCCCGCCGCGCGTCTTATAGTCAGAAAGCAAGCGGCAGGGCTATGCGCCGCGCCGTTTTCAAGGAGGTACTTTGTTATGACAAAGAAACTGATGGCTCTTCTGCTCGCCGTGCTGATGGCAGTATCGCTGCTGCCCATGCCGGCGATGGCAGGCGACGCCCAAGTCATCACGGACCTTTCGGGCATTTCCGCGGGAGGATCCTATGTTGTCGATAAATCCGTCAAGGATATCGTCCTCTCCGCGCCGCTTACGCTCGACAAGGACGTGACGCTCGAGCTGACCGGTCAGACGGTCACGCTCAAGCTCGCCGACGGCGAGAGCTATGCCGACGCTTCCGTTTTCCATGTGGAGAGCGGCAGTCTGACGCTCAAAGGCTCCGGCACGGTCAAGGTGCCGGATAACGCCTCCGGCGTCGTTGTCGCGAAGGACGCCGCCGTGACCATCTCGGGCGAGGTCGGCATCTCCGGCGGCGCTTCCGGCGTGAAGGCCGTTGTCGGCGCTTCCGGCGTGAAAATCCGCGTGAATACGCTCGGCAAGATCGAGTCGGCAAACGGCATCAACCTGTCCGGCGCTTCCGGCGAGATCAAGATCGCCTCCGGCACGGTCAAGGGCAGCGTCTGCGCCATTGCCCCCGATAAGGACAACGCGCTCACGCTCGGCAAGATGCTCGACGGCTCCACGCTCTACATCGGCGGCACGGCCGCCACGGAGGAGCAGCTCGCCGCCGCTCCCACCGCCGAAATGAAGGAGCTTGTTTTTGACGACGGCGAAGCCCCCGCGCTGACTATTTCCTCCGCCGTGCGCACCTCGGAGACCGAGGGCAGCGTCACCTTCACCGCCGCGAAGGCCGGTACATACTACTACCAGCTCGACGGCGAACCCGCTTCCGCGGCGGACATCATGAAGGACGAGGCGAAGGCCGAGCTCGTCCGCGGCGCGAATACGATCTCTCTCAAGGATCTCGACGCCAACGCCCACACCGTCTACATTGCCGCGAAGGACGCCTTCGGCCATACGACCGAGCTTCTGACCGCAGCGATCCCCGCGGTGCTCGCCGCGCCGACCGCCCCCGTCTGGGACGGCAAGAAGGCCGCATGGACCGGCGTGGAGGGTGTGAATGATTACACCGTGCAGCTCTATCTGGGCTCCGACGCCTACGGCGATCCCATCCCCGTGAATGGTGCGTCCGCTACGGATGATCTCTCCGACGTGATGAAGGACGACGGCGTTTACACGTTCGCCGTGCGTGCCGTCGGCGCGAACACCGTCGGCGCGTGGTCTGAGCGCAGCGCCGAAACAGTGCGCGACACCGCTGCCCCCATCCTCACGGTGCCGGCTGACGGCGTCAAGCGCACGGCGCAGGACACCGCCACCGTCGCCTTCGTCTCCAGCGAGGACGGCAAGCTCTACTATGTTCTCAACGACGATACCGCCGATGTATTCGCCTCCGGCAGCACCATGGCGCTCACGAAGGGCGAGGACAACACGCTCACGCTCACCGGCCTTGCCGACAGTGCCGCCGTCGTCGTCCGCTACGCCGCCGAGGACAGTCTCGGAAACCGCGGCGAAGCGCAGACCGTGACCGTGCCGCTCTATCTCGCGGCTCCCGCCACGCTCACCTGGGTGAACGGCACCTCCACCGCGATGTGGTCGGAAGTCCCCGGCGCTGCGTCCTACTGCGTGCAGCTCTATAAGGACGGCGCGGAGGTCACGCCTGCCGTTACCGCGGATACGACCAGCTACACCTTCACGCTGGAAGAGTCCGGCTCCTACACCTTCAAGGTGCAGGCCGTCAACGGCGATATTCTGAGCGCGTGGTCGGAAGCGAGCGGCGCTCTCGCCATCGATAAGACCGCGCCCGCCATCTCCGGCGAGAGCGCGAGCCGCACGGACGCTTCCAACGGCTCCGTAACCTTCACCTCCGACGAGGCCGGCAAGGCCTACTACATCGTCGGCGGCGAGAAGCCTGCGCAGGATGCTCTTCTTGCCTCGGCAAATGTGAAGGACATCGCCTCCGGCGAAACGAAGATCGATCTCTCCGGTCTCGGTGCCGAAGCAACGAACGTGTATCTTATGGTCGTGGACGCCGCCGGGAACAGGAGCGACATTAAGACCGTGAAAGTTCCCGTGTATCTCGCAAAGCCCACCACGATCACCTGGGTCAACAACACCGCGACCGCCATGTGGAACGCCGTGTCCGGCGCGGAAGCCTATAACATCCAGCTTCTCCGCGACGGCAGCGATTACGGCAACGTGATCGTCGTCAACGGCGGCTCCGTTACGACCTCGGACCTTGCGCCCCACATGAACGACGACGGCGTTTACACCTTCCGCGTGCAGGCGGCCGCCGCCGGAACGCAGAGCGAGTGGTCGGACGCTTCCGCCACGAGCTATAAGCGCGACACCCAGAAGCCCACCATCAAGGGCGAGCCCTCCAAGCGCATCGACGCGAAGACCGCGCAGTTCTACTTCACCTCCTCCGAAGAAGGAACGTATTACTACACGGTCGATCATGTGAACAGCGGTGCTCCGACCGCGGAGCAGATCGCCGACGACAAGAACCCGCACGGCGGCTGCACCAACGTCCGCACCACCATCACCCTCAAAGATATCGCCGATACGAACGCCCGCAAGGTCTATGTCGTTGTGCGCGATAAGAGCGGCAATCTGAGCGACGTGTTCACGATCACCGTTCCCGCCTACAGCGCGCAGCCGACGCCCACCCCGACGCCGGCCCCGACCGCAACGCCGACGAGCGCTCCCACGACCTACACCGTGACGCTCCAGGGCGGCACCGGCTATACCATTGCCGCGACCGGCGGCTCCAAGAGCCCCGTAAACGCCGGCGGCAGCTTCTCCTTCACCGTGACGCCCAGCAACGGCTACACCCGCGGCAACGGCTTTTCCGTAAAGGCCAACGGCACGACGCTCACGAGCAACAACGGCGTTTACACCATCAGCAACATCAACGCCAACCAGACCGTCAGCGTGTCCGGCATTGTGAAGAGCCAGAACACCGGCGGCGGCACGCTGCCCGCCGCGCCCGCCATCACCACCACGACGCTCGCCGCGGCCACGATGGGCAAGGAATACCGCCAGCAGATCACCGCCACCGGCGGCACGCCGATCACCTGGTCCTACAGCGGCACGCTGCCCGACGGCATGACGCTCGCGGCCAACACCGGTATTCTCTCCGGCACGCCCACGCAGGAAGGCTCCTTCCGCTTCGCCGTGAAGGCGACGAACTCCACCGGCTTCTCCACGCGGCAGATGACGCTTGTCGTCGCCGGCAGTGAGTACACCGTCACCAAAGGCGCGAACAGCGAATGGACGCAGGGCGGAGACAAGGGCATCGAATTCTCCGGCAGCGGCAAGGGCACCTTCACCGTGAAGGTGGACGGCGCCGCGGTCGCCGCCGGGAAATACACCGCCTCCGCGGACGGCTCCACCGTCACGCTCAAGCCGGAATATCTCGACACGCTCGCCGCAGGCTCCCACACCGTGACGCTCGTCTACGGCGACGGCAGCGCGAAAGCCAAGTTCACCATCAAGGCGAAGGATAAGACCGTTGCCCCGACCGTATCCTCCCAGCCCGCGAGCGCGTCCGTCAACGCGGACAGCTCCGCCACGTTCACCGTGACGGCGAGCGGCACCACGCCGCTGCTCTGCCAGTGGCAGGTGGACAAAAACGACGGCAGCGGCTGGACGGATATCTCCGGCGCGGTGAACGCGAGCTACACCGTCGAAAAAGTCACCGCCGAGCAGAACGGCTGGAAGTACCGCTGCGTGATCAAAAACGCTGCCGGTTCCGTTGAGAGCAACGCCGCAACGCTCACCGTGAAGGAAGCCATCGGCGACGTGAAGAAAAACGACGACACCAAGGATACCGCGGTGTCCGGCGGTCTCGGCCGCATCCTTCTCATCACGGGCATCATCGTGGCCGTCCTGGCACTCGGCGCGGGTTTGTACTTCTACTTCCGCCGCCGCAGCGCCTCCCGCTACACGGAGGACGATACCGCCTGGAGAAAGTGATCCGGAAATAAACCAATACGCAAGGGCCGCCCCTTATCGGGGCGGCCCTGATTTTTTCCGCCTCTCGCATAGACTTTTTTCTGTCGGCCTTTTACCGGGCTGTGAAACCGTAAATCTGTGCAGTATGCGGCGGGATCGGGTGCGGAAGGGTGCTTTGCTTGGCATTATGAATAATATTTATTTTACCGCTTGACATTTTCGGATTTATGAATTAATATTCAATCACAAGTTAAATATATCGCCTTCCGCATCACCGGGTGCGGGTCAAAAAGACGTCCGGGCAATTCCGCAGGTACGGCGCACATGCGCTATAAGGAATGCCCCGGACGCCTTTTGCTTTATCCGGGCTGCAGCGGGCGGAAAGGAGAATTTTTATGTACATCAAGCCGTTTGCCGTAGAGGAATGGATGAACGAATGGGAGGTCGGCGCGCGATACAACATCGCGGAGACGTGCGTCGATTCCGTGTCGCTCAACGAGCTGTTCGCGCTGACCAGCGAGGACAAGGCCGCCTTTCTGGAGAATCTCGCCGCGCGCCGGCTGACCTACGGCGACATTGAGGGCGCGCCCGCGTTCCGGCAGGGCATCTGCTCGCTTTATAAAACGGTCAAGCCCGAAAACATCGTCACAACGCACGGCGCGGCGGGCGCGAACCACCATGTGTTCTGCTCGCTCGTATCGCCGGGTGACCTCGTCATCAGCGTTCTGCCGACGTACCAGCAGCTCTACTCCATCCCCGAATCGCTCGGCGCAAAGGTAAAGATTCTCCCCCTGAGCCGCGAAAACGGGTATCTCCCCGATCTTGACGCGCTGCGCGCGCTCGCCGTGCCGGGGACAAAAATGATCTGCATCAACAACCCCAACAATCCGACCGGCGCGCTCATGAGCCGCGATATGCTCGAAGAGATCGTGCAGATCGCGCGCGAGGCGGGCGCGTACATTCTCTGCGACGAGGTATACCGCCATCTCTCCCAGACCGACGAGTGGAGCGAGTCCATCGCGGATCTTTACGAAAAGGGTATCTCCGTGAGCAGCATGTCGAAGGTCTTCTCTCTTGCCGGGCTGCGGCTCGGCTGGATCGCCACGCGCGACAAGGACGCGCTCCGCGCGCTCGTCTCTCACCGTGACTACGATCTCATCAGCGGCGGCATGATCGACGAAGCCATTGCCGCGCTCGCGCTCAAGCACAGCGATAAAATGCTCGCGCGCAGCCGCGCCATCGTGCGGGAAAATCTCGCCATCCTGGACAATTGGGTCGCCGGAGAAAAGCACGTGAGCTACGTCAAGCCCCTCGGCGGCACGACGGCGCTCGTCTACTACGATTTCGACATTCCCTCCTATGAGCTGTGCGAGGAGATGTACCATAAGACCGGCGCGTTCGTCACGCCGGGCGACTGCTTTGAGCAGCCGAAGAGTATGCGCATCGGCTACGCCTACGGCAAGGAAGCGCTCGTGAAAGGGCTGAAGGCCGTGAGCGAGTACTTTGCGTGGAAGGAAAAGGAGCTGGAAAAATGAGCACCATCCGCGTCATCGGACGGGAGGATATCCAGAAGGTATTCACCGTGACCGCAGCGCTCCGCGCCGTAGAGAGCGCCTACGCCGGGAAATCCGCCGGAACGGGCCGCGTGTGGCCGATGGTATTCCATGAGTTCGATCCCGGCCACGCCGATCTCGACATCAAATCCGGCGATCTCGAAAGCGCGGGCGTATACGGTCTGAAGGTCGTTTCATGGTATGACTCGAACGCGGAAAAGGCGCTCCCGGCGCTTTTCGGCACGTCGCTCCTCTTTGATCTTGCCACCGGCGAGCCGAAGGCGCTTTTAAACGCCGGGCCGATCACAGCGCTGCGCACCGGCGCCGCGGCCGCCATCGGCGCACAATACCTTGCGCGCAAGGACGCGAGAACGCTCACGATCGTCGGCTGCGGCGAGCTTTGCCCGTATCTTGCCGCGGCCGCGCTCGCGGCGATCCCGTCCCTCAAGACCGTGTATCTCACAAACCCGCACCGCCCCGAAAAGGCCGCCGAGCGGCTCGCCGCTGTGACAGCGGCAACGGACGCGCTGCTCAAGGCGTGCGGTCATGCCCGTACCGCCGCGATCAACGCCGCGGCAGATGCAGCATCCGCCGTCGGAGAAAGCGACATCGTTTTCACCGCCACCTGCGCCAAGGCGCCGGTCGTGAAAAGCACCTGGGTCAAGCCCGGTACGCATGTAAGCTGTATCGGCGCCGACCTGCCCGGCAAGCAGGAGGTCGAATCGGCGGTGCTCGCCCGCGCCGCCGTCTACGGCGACGATACGGCGCAGTGCTTCGCCGTCGGCGAATGCGAGCTGCCGCATAAGGAGGGCGTCCTCCCCGCTCTCGCCGGGGAGCTCGGCGAGGTCATTCTCGGCGAAAAGGCCGGACGGACGAGCGATGCGGAGATCACCGTTTTCGACTCCACCGGCATCGCACTGCAGGACATCGCCTCCGCCGCAGTCATTCTCAAAGCCTGCGAAAAGCAGGGACTCGGCACGGTCTGCGAAATATAAACCAGAAAACCCTCGCCCCGGACGCATCGTCCGGGGCGAGGGTTTTCTGCAATTGCAATTATTCAACGCGGCCTTCGAGGACCTTGAGATCGTAGGGCTCGAATTTCACGTGGCGGTAGGCTTCCACATCCAGCGGCACGCCGGTCCAGTCGGAGTGCGGCTCGCCGGTCTGCTTGACGAGAACGTCATAGAGAATGTCATACGTCGTGCCGTCGATCGTCTCGGTCATCGTGCTGTAGGGCAGCGTGCGGTGATAGGCGATGTGCTGTCCGTGGTTGTTGAAGTGGTAGCCGCAGCGGATGCGGCAGCCGTCCAGACCCAGATACTCAAAGTTCTTCATAAGATCGGCGAGGATCTGGTCGCCCTCTCGCTCGTAGAGGTTTTCGGGCGTGGTGATGGTGTAGTCCGCGCGGAACTGGATGGGCAGGCCGTACTTTGCGAAGCGGTTGGCAAAGGCGATCATGCCGTCGTGCGGATAGTTCTTGAAGAGCACGCAGTTGATGCGCACCGGCACCTTGAGCGAGCCGAGAAGCTCGTCGTTGCACTCCTCCACATAGTGCACCATGTGGCGGGAGATGTTGATGCAGGTGATCTTATCCTTGTTGCGCTCCGTGAACGCAATGATGCGCTCGGCGGGGAAAAGATCGGATACCGGGAGCGTCGTGTTGATGAACACGCGGTGGCCCTCCGGGATGCAGTCCATCATCACCTGCAGCGCGTCCGGCTCGGAAAACGGCTCGCCGCCGGTGAACACGAAATCGCACTTTGGCGTGATCTCATGGAACATGCGGATGCTCTCGCACACCTTTTCCACGCTGAAGCCTTCGGGATTCTGGTATTCCTGCTTATTGATGCAGAACGGGCAGTGGTTTTTGCAGTCGTACGGGACGAACACCGTGACGGTCGCGCCGCCCTCGCGGGTCATATACGGGTTGTGGTTTGTCATATTCTTCACCTACATGGGGTAATTTCAAAAAGGTATTATAACACAGCCTTAACAGAAAAGCCAGAAAAAAACAACATAAAGTTGAAAAAAACGAAAATTTTCCGGTTTTACTCGCTTAGTACGTCACGTCCCAGAGGAAAAGCCCCTGCGCCGGGGCGGTAAAACCGGCACTCGCACGGCTGTGCGAGGCAAGGATCGCCTCCATATCGTCCGGGCAGCGCTCTCCGAGACCGACCTCGAGCAGCGTGCCGGTCAGGATGCGCACCATATTGTATAAGAACCCGTCGCCGGTATACGTAAGCCGCACTTCTTCCCCGCAGCGTTCGATCCCGATAGACTCTATCGTGCGCGTGGCGGCGCGGCCCGTTTTCTTTCCGGTGGAAAAGGCAGAGAATTCGTGCCGCCCGCAAAGCTGTGCCGCGGCGCAGCGCATGGCGTCAAGATCCAGCGGGCGCGGCTCCGCATGCACATACTTTCTTTCAAATACGCAGGGCGCTTCACTGTTCCAGACACGGTAAATATACGTTTTCCGCACCGCCGAAAGGCGAGCGTGGAACCGCTCCGGCGCTTTCTCAAGCGCGAGCGCACCGATATCCTCCGGCAGATACTCCCGGAGCAGCGTCAAAAGCTCCGCGCAGGACTTGTCCGTTTCTGCCAGGAAGGAGCACACCTGCATTCTCGCGTGGACGCCGGCATCCGTGCGGCCGCTGCCCGCGATCTCGACAGGCTGCTCCAGCGCGCGGGAGAGCAGCGTCTCGAGCTTGCCCTGCACCGTTTGGGCGGTATTTCCCTGCTTCTGCCAGCCGCGGTAGCGCGTGCCGTCGTAGCAAAGCGTCAGTTTGTAATTTTGCATCGGGCAACTCCCTTCTTTTTCTCGCAGAGCTTAGTATAGCACATTTGAATACATCGTCCATATACTTTTCGATATTTTCTGTTTTTCTGTTGAATCTGCCGATCCGTTCAAATTTGTTTACATTTTCCCCGGAATTTGTTCATGAAATGTTCACTCTTTGATTTTCACGCCGGTTATAATAGCATCATACAGAACATCCGGTGTGCAGCCGCCGAATGATCTGAATGCCTCCATCTTAATTTGAAAAATCCGCCGCTTTTCTGCGGCGGATTTTTTATTTTCATCTA
>ERZ1034719.346-NODE-346-length-29310-cov-30.309998_pt1 | contig 29310 bp, 26 predicted proteins | sample MGYA00520703_ERZ1034719 | MGnify/ENA primary metagenome ERZ1034719 (study PRJEB33766, sample SAMN09781716) | gut metagenome | biome: gut microbiome | host: Homo sapiens | place: Madagascar | study: EMG produced TPA metagenomics assembly of the PRJNA485056 data...
TATAGACCGAAAAGAATGAGAAAGATGATGCAGGTTATTTTTTGAAGGTTTCTTAACAAACTCACTTGACACGTTCCGGATGAGCCTCAATAAACTTCTTCCAATCGCCCCCTCCGGAAAGCTTGCCGAGAGGACTGAGAGACTCGTGATAGTGGCAAAGCGCGATGGCAAGAGCGTCCGTGGCATCAAGATGCTTAGGCAGTTCAGGCAATCCCAACTGCCTCTGAATCATCAGCGCTACCTGCTCCTTTGAGGCCGCACCGTTTCCGGTCACGGCAATCTTCGCCTTCCTCGGAGCATATTCATGAACAGGGATGAACCTCTTTATCGCCTCCGCGATGACAATCCCCTGCGCACGCCCCAATTTCTGAATCACCTGCGCATCCTTTGCATAAAACGCTGACTCTATCGCCAATTCATCAGGAGCATACCTGTCCATCAGCACCGATATCTCCGATGCAATCACAGCCAGCTTCCTGAAATGGTCGGATTCCTTCCTCAAATCCACGATTCCCATATCCACGTACTCCGGACGATGTCCTCCACCCACAGAAATGACCCCGAAGCCAAGTATGTTGGTTCCGGGGTCAATTCCCATTATTATCTTATCTGATTCTTGCATACAATCTTACAATATGCAATCAATATGCCTTACACACTTTATGCGAATATTTTTGTAAATTTTTCAGCAAAATTTTTCTTCAACAAAAAAAACGCTCAGGCAAAGGGGAAGAAGAAAAGGATGGAGTGCAAGGCACCCGGCGAAGTCAAATACCGCAGCAACCTGATGGTTGTGAGGATTTTGACAAGACGGGGAACGCAGCAATCCGCCTTTTATTCGCCCCGTCAGTCAATAACATCAAATCCCGTGTAAGGACGCAGAGCCTCAGGGATTATGATCTTCCCATCCTTCTGGTTGTTCTCAAGCAACGCCGCAACCACGCGAGGAAGAGCAAGAGAAGAACCGTTCAGTGTGTGTGCAAGCTCGATCTTACCGTCCTCAGTCCTATAGCGAAGCTTCAGACGATTTGCCTGATAGGATTCGAAATTGGAAACTGAAGAAATCTCAAGCCAACGTCCCTGAGCAGCGGAATAAACCTCGAAGTCATAGGTGATGGCAGATGTGAAACTCATGTCGCCGCCGCACAGACGAAGAATTCTGTACGGAAGGCCGAGGCTGTTCACAATGCCCTCGACATGCGCAATCATGTCGTCCAGAGCTGCATAGGAATTCTCCGGCTTCTCTATACGGACAATCTCCACCTTGTCGAACTGATGGAGACGGTTGAGCCCGCGGACATCTTTTCCGTAAGAGCCGGCCTCACGGCGGAAGCAAGGGGTGTATGCCGTCATCTTCACAGGGAAGTCGTTGTTGCCGAGAATCACGTCACGATAGATGTTAGTCACAGGAACCTCGGCGGTCGGTACGAGATAGTAATTGTCGACTGTCGCGTGGTACATCTGCCCCTCCTTGTCAGGAAGCTGGCCTGTGCCGAAGCCTGAAGCCTCGTTGACCATAACCGGAGGCTCGACCTCAAGATAGCCGTCCTTGGTGTTGATGTCGAGGAAGTAGTTGATGAGAGCTCTTTGGAGACGCGCACCCTTGCCCTTGTAGACAGGGAAACCTGCTCCGGTAAGCTTCACTCCGAGGTCAAAGTCGATGATGTCAAGCTTCTTTGCGAGTTCCCAGTGAGGGAGCGCATCCGGACCAAGGTCAGGAATCTTGTTACCCATCTTGACTACCACATTGTCAGCTGCGGTCTTGCCCTCCGGCACCGCGTCACAAGGTATGTTCGGAAGAAGAACCATCAGCGAGTAGAGTTCATCCTGTGTCTTCTGCGCCTTCGTTTCAATCTCGGAAGAACGTGCCTTAAGAGCCGCGACTTCGGACTTCACGCCGTCCGCCTCTTCTTTCTTTCCCTCCTTCATAAGAGAGCCGATCATTGAGGCCATCTTCTTCTGTTCGGCAAGGCAACCGTCCAGTTCTGTCTGCAGCGCACGCCTGTCTGCGTCAAGAGCATTGATTTTCTCCACGATTTCCTTCGCGTCGAAATTTTTCACAGCCAGTTTCTTGATCACATACTCCGGCTGTTCACGAAGCAACTTAAGTGTAAGCATATCATTTAATTTTAAAATATTCAACAAAAAAAGGTCTGTCACTCAGGGAGCAACAAACCTCTTCTATAATCCAAGCATACAATCCCCGAGTTAGTTCTCAAAAGGAATAACCGAGACGAATGACTTGTTCTCTGCCTTCTTGCAGAATTTAACCCTTCCGTCAATCAGTGCGTAAAGAGTGTGATCCCTACCCATTCCGACGTTGAGACCCGGATTGTGAACCGTGCCCCTCTGACGTACGAGGATGTTGCCTGCCTTTACAGCCTGATCACCGAATTTCTTGAGGCCAAGTCGTTTGCTTTCTGACTCACGACCGTTCTTTGAACTACCGACGCCTTTTTTATGTGCCATAATTAAACCTCCTGATTAAGCGATCTCGTTGATCTGGATTTTTGAAAGATACTGACGGTGACCATTACATTTCTGGTAACCCTTGCGACGCTTCTTCTTGAAGACAAGGACTTTCTTGCCTTTGCAAGAATCGTCAAGGACGGTAGCTTTCACAACAGCGCCCTCCACATACGGTGCGCCGACCTTGACTTCTCCGTCATTGTCGAGCAGAAGCACCTTGTTGAACTCGACTGCAGTGCCTGTAGCCTCTGCAAGACGATTCACAAAAATTTCTTTGCCAGCCTCAACCTTAAACTGCTGACCTGCAATTTCTACGATTGCGTACATATTGTTTGTAAAAATTTTGGAACTGCCCTCCCGGACAAATTCCGCGTTTTAACTGCAAGCGGCCGGACTCGTCTCACCGGCTCTTCAAGGAGCTTGTCAGCCATAAAATAAAAAAATTGCAATTACTGCTCGTCCTGAAGCTGCAGATGCTGAACGTAGATGGCTTTCATCTTCGCCTTTCTTGCCTTCACGGACGGTTTCTCGAACTCTCTTCTTGAACGCAACTCACGGATTGCTCCGGTCTTCTCGAATTTCCTCTTGAACTTCTTGAGTGCCTTCTCGATGTTCTCGCCTTCCTTAACAGGTACTATAATCATATAAAAATCACCCCCTTTTTCTTTTTGAGCGTGCAAAGATACGAATATTATTCTGATTTCAAAATTTTTTCAAACTCACCCGCAGCTTTTTCACAGCATTTTCCTCCTGAACCAGAACTCGAACAACGGATCAATAACCACAGGCTCATCCTTGTTCGTAAAGGTCAATATCTCCTTTTTCATCAACGCATCCCTCACTCTCTTCACATTTGCAGAAGAGTGGAGGTCATATTTTTCGATGACATCCGACGCGCTGAAACGGGTCTCTCCTCGTAGCACCGCCCTAAGAAAAGACATCTGGAACACTGTGAGGTCCGCGACAACCATCCTGAAGCGCGGTTCGTTAAGGGAGATGACGGTCTCGATGGAATCCCGTATGGTCTTTTCGTTGATATAGCCGATTGCCCTCGCATTGCAGAACGAGGCCATCAGATTGATATACCACATATTACCTCCAAAAACACGGTAAGGAGCCTGTATCAGGTCCTTTTCTATCACCTTTCCCGTAGGACGGAAGCCGTCGACGATGTGGTCAATCACCTCCTGTTCAGTTATAGGCGACATCGGGAGAACGGCGACATTCCGGAAGAAATATTTCTTGTATTCAAACATCCATTTCATCGCGTTCACAGAAGATCCGCAGAAGATATAGCTCGCTCCCGAACCCGCATTGTCGACCGCAATCCGCTCCATTTCTTTCAATATGGATTCGAAGCCGTTGATTTCCATTATGTTCTGAAACTCGTCAAAAACAACGCACAGATTACATGCACGTTCCGAAGCTACACGGTACGGAAGCGTCAGGGCCTCTGTCACATCGCCTGCGGAAACGTCTCCGCAGAACACGGCAAGATTCCCGAAGTCTTCGTACAAAGCCTCATCGAACGCGAAGCCGGTGCCGGAGAGAAAATGTTCCATAAAATCCGCATAATCGGAAGGGCCGTCGCACAACTGCCTCATCAGCGACGAAACGAGAGAGGTGACAAACTCACCGACGGTACGGACACCGGAGAGATCACAAGACGGGACTTCCACGCCTACACCCGATGTCTTAAGATTTATCAGAGCCTGATGCACGAGGGACGTCTTGCCGCTTTTCGGAGCACCATATATGCACACATTCTCGTGGTTTGCGACAAGGTTTCCAAGAGCCGTACAGTCAGAACGCCGTCCGACAAATGCCCGTCCTGTCACATAGTTGTCAAAAACGAATGCTTCGTCCATATACTTGAAATTTATCGGTTCCATAAGCGGAGCCGCGAATTATTCGCAAATTTAAGATAAAAACAAATATGTTGTATGCTTTCTGCGCGAACAAATAACGAAATCAGAAGGCACAGACTGCCCTCACAGCACCATCGTTACCCTTCGCGACGGGAACCGCATAGCACTGTTTGAAGTTCATAAGGTAAGCGCCACCGCGATATATACCACTGTCACACTCCGAAGATGACCAATGAATGTCTTCCAAAAGGTCACCACCGGCTGCACTGAGGGAAGCATTGACTATATTTTGTGTATCCTTAAAAGATTCGCCGAATATGTTCATAATGTTATCCACATCCTTGTAACATAGGATATGCAATTCTTTCTCGGACGGGACAAACCAGCCGCTACTGCCCGCCGGGGCTCGGTTGGTTTTCTCAAATTCATCGAGAGCCACAACGGGATTAACTGCGTATTTCGCTTTGCCGTTTGCGTTACAATGGGCATTGTAGAGACGGAGAAGGACAGTATTCTGATAACCGTAGATTTTGTTGACATTATCACCAGGACCCGTGAGTGAAGCTATGGAAACAAAATCAGACTTCAAAGGGTGGCTGAAACCGGTTCCTGCCTGCCAATCGCTCACAGATTCAACAAAACCGTCCGATTGCCATTGAGTACCACTATCAACGCTCTTGATGGCAAGAGCAAGACCGTGGGTACAATACGGATGGTAGGTGGACATAATTTTGTCATCCGTCAATCTGGCAGGGGTAAATCTGCCTTCTGTCGAGGTATCAAAGGGCGACCAGAAAACTATGGCGGAAACCTTCGCTTTCTGTCTTGTGGTCAGCTGATTATCCTTGCTGACCAATGAGCCGTCCGAGAGAAGGAAATCTCCCCGCTGCAAGTTATGATCCTTTTCCTCGACAGGCGCACCATCCACTTTGTAGGTTTTGTAGTGGGAAGCTCTGATATTCGGGGAAATGACAAATTCCTTATTGACCTCTACAAATAGACCTTTGTAGACAAATCTACCCTTGATCGTTGGCACTTGGTCGCCATTGGGTCTGACAATGTAGCGGTACACACCATTTGCAAAGTTACAAGGCAGGACGTCGCCCTTGCTGAAATCAACCGGGGGCGACGAAATGTAGTCAGGCACTGTTCCTGTCGTATTGGTGAACTTATAACGCGTCGTCGGCATCCGGATCTCTGCCAGTGCCATTTGGTGCGACATAGAGAAATGGAGCGTAGGTTTGCCCTCCGCATCCTGTATTACCTGGCCAATTGCTGTCATCAAGTCGGAGGCCGTGTAGGATGCATAGTCGCTTTGGTCGGCAGCAGGCTGCCAATTGTCGATAATTTGCTTAAAAAAGTCCATATCATCCCCGGCGAAGGCGTTCACTTCACCTGCAATGTTCTCCCTGTAGGGATAGTAGAGGAAATAGGCCTCGCCATGGAGTCCTCCGTTAATCTCCACGCCCTCGTCCGCTTGCCAAATGAGTCCGCTCTCGCCCCGCCTGGCGGTAAGTTTGACGTTTTCATAGACTAACCCTCCTAAGCGCACGAGGTAAAATCCAAAGGCATCACCCTCTATAAACTCAGTATTGTATCCCGACTCCAAGGCACGGGTCTGCGGTTCTTGCGGGTTTTTAGCGTCAGAGTCGGTACGATAGCCGCTGTCTGTCACGGAAATGGATAGCGAAACGGCTTTGCCCTTATCCGGCCGGGGAAATTCTTCCTGCGAGCAGGATACAAGCAGAAGCGCTGCCACCCAAAGTATATGTATGATATTTCGTTTCATTGTCATTTTTCAATTTTCACTCCTTTTCCACTTCATAGTTATATTGTTTGTGAGTATACATTCTCAAAACCATCATCAGACCATTTATCTGCCAAGCGGATATCTTCAACCGAGATTGCCTTTCCACTGAACAACATCGTGAGAATGTACTGACGTCCCCCCACCAATTCGTTTTTGGCGTCCGCACCATCCTTTTGACGATTTGCCTCAGTAAAGTCTATCTTTGCATCCCAATTATTTTCACCTTCACCGACCGACTGTGCTGAGAAGGATAATGGGGAATCAAATTTCTGCGGAAAGAAGATGAGTGAGAATGTCATAGCGCCGGAAGCCTCATCAACAGTGACAGGGGCATTGTTGGAGGGATCGAAACTATCGAAGAAAGCCCAGATTTCCATTTTGTTATCTTCCAAGGATGTGCTGCCGTCTGAAATACTGAAAGTTCCATTATGCATTAAGCCCAGAAACCAAAAACGTTCTATCTTCAAGTTCTCCAGGCTGACACCGGAGGCGAAGCGGATTTTCAGAATCAGATTTGCCATCTTGTGCGCGAAATTGAAAGCGACCTCGGGAGAACCCTTCTTGCTGGAAGCCTGCGCCCAAAGAAAGTCGAAACTCTTCTGTTTTGATTGCTCTCTTGTGTCAGCGCTGATTGCCGTCACACCCCCGACGATGTTCCAGGGATAGTAGGCGGTGAAGGTCACTTCTTCATTAGGATTGAAATAAATCTCGTAGCCGGGCGTTTTTACGGAGAATTTGCCGTCTCCATCTTTAGTCAGATAGCATATATTGCTGTAGCTATCGGCGCTGATGCCGATTTCGTCGCCCGCTTCCCACTGCCGGTCAAATGCGCGCGTCTTTACTCCGTCGATTGTCGCCGTAAACTTGGGGAGAGACATCCCGTCACCGTTCGCATACTTTCCATTTTCCTCTCGGCTACACCCGGCAAACGTCGCAAGACACAGGACGGCAGCGACAAATGGTTTCATTTTAGTTTCCATTTATTTATTTGATTAGGTTATTACTGTTTCGCCTCGATGTTTCCCAGATCCACAACTGCCCAATTATCGATGCTTGTGACGACTCCTACCATGGTCGGCGTTTCCACCATTGTGCCGCCAATCACAAGCGGATGGGGCTTGTCGGTGTTGAATCCGGCAAGTGGTGCCGAAAGATCACTGCCTATTGCGATAGGACGCAGCGCAGAGCCCTTTATAAATCTCATATTGACGGAAAGCTGCTGCTTGTCGTCTGCGATGCCAAGCAAAAGCACTGAGGTCATCCATTTTCCCGCATCTGCGCCCTCGCTTATCTTCGTAAAATCAAGTTTCACCTTCGACGGACTGCTGTGCGAACCTGTGGCAAAATCTATCTTGCCGGCAACGCCGGAGAGACTGCCCTCTATGCCTTCTATCAGATCCGCCGTTTTGCCTGTCGGTTCAACAATCAATGTGAGCCGCCTTATTTGCTGCTTCATTACGACACTGAAAAGGTATTCCCGGTCTTTCTCTATGGTCACATCCTGCACTGCGGTAAAGAACCAAGCCGGACTGCCGCTTATAAAGGCGTCTTGTCCGGCTTCTGAAGATGCGGACACCGTGGCAGTTGTACCTTCCACCGTGATGTCATCAGCGGGGTTATAAACTACCAGAGAGTAACTGCCCGGTTCGAAAAGACGTTGCGCCTCGTGGCTTTGTCCTATATATTCGTTGACTGTGTAGTCCCCGATGCTAATCGCCCATTTTTCCGGAACGGGAACGCCCTCCCCTCGTGCCGTCCAGTCGGGGGAGAGACTTATCTTAGCGAAATCTGGGTGAGACGTGTTATAACGGATTTTCTTGACGCAGGAACCCAGCGATGTCGCCACAAATACGGCGCATATTGCCATAAACACCGAAACCATCCGGGAAACGACATTTATATTCGATGAATGTACGTTTTGTTTTCTTTCCATAGGAACTTTCATTAAGCTGTTTTTATCTTTACTAAAACAGAGCAAAGTAAAGAAAATTCGAGCAAAATTCCTACACCCGGAGGCAATTATTGTTAATCCGACACATTTTTGTTGTTTCAGGAATCATGTAGATATTACTCGGTTTCGCCGGCTGTTTTACTTTATTTTTCTTATTTTTGCGGACATTTTGCCCAAAGGATTATAATCCTGAAAAGGGAAATTGCTGTAAAGATCTCGAAATTGTCGGAATGCTATGAATACTGAAAAGAACCCGGAAACCGCCGAAAAAAAAGAAGATGGAGGTGTCGGGAAAAAAATCTTGAAAACAGTCGTCTGGGTGTTGATAATTTGGCTCATCCTGCTCGTCATACTGCAAATTGCGCTTTCCCCTGCCGTGTTGACCGGAATGGTGGAGAAATATGCCGGGAATTATGTGGATGCCGACTTGAGTTTCAAGAAGATAGGAGTATCTATGTTCCGTGCCTTCCCGAATGTGTCGCTGAGGATGGAAGACTGCGCCGTGACTTACAGCCACGAGAAGTTTGACAGCCTCATCTGCATGGATATGCCCGTCCAGTTTCTGGGACGCGGAAAAGTTCAAGAGAGCGACTCCGTCCCAAAGATGCCCTTTCCTGCCGACACGCTCGCCGTATTCGACCGCTTCGACCTGAAAATCAACCCATTCGGTCTACTCTTCTGGAAGCTCGACATTCCGGAGATAAGCGTTTCAAAGCCGAGAGTTTTCGCGCACACCTATAGGGACGGTTCGTCAAACTGGGACATAATGGCGGATGACGGGACGGAAATGGTTTCCGTGAATGACAGCACGAATATCTCCGAGGGAGACTCCAAGCTTCCGCGCATTGCCTTCGGGAAAATCAGGCTTGGAGAAAGGCCCACTATCGTTTACTCGAACGCCAGAGACACGATGAGCGCGTTCATAAGCATGAAGGAGATGGCGTTCGCGGGCAGGCTCAGTTCGAGTTTCAGCAACAGCAAAAAGATTGAGCTGGAAGTTGACAGTCTCTTTGCAGCCGGAAGAATGGCTGGCGACACGCTGCTCGCCGGAATCGACAGACTGCACATAGACGGAAGAAACGGAAAGAATATCCATCTCGATATTGAGTCAAAAGCCCACATCGGGACAAAGGAATGGGGACGGCTTGAAGTGCCGGTCAGCCTACGCGGAGATGCGGACATAGCAGAAGACAGCGTCCCGGCCTTCGATTTCAAGGAAATCAACGGAAACGTGGCATTCATTCCATTCGTACTCTCGGGAAAGATGCGGATTCTGCCGGACAGCCTGTATGTGAACGCAACTATGAGCACGATGGAGCTTGACATCGCGAAGATTCTTGAACAATATGGTAAATTAGTCAGCCAGGACGCATCCGTCGTCAAGACCGACGCGAAGTTCTCAGCGATGTTGGTGGCCGACTGGAACTACGCCTGGTCGGGTGGCTCCCTACCGCGGCTGAGCGGTCTTTTCTCAATGCCTAAATCCCATGTGAGCATCGCCGAAACCGGATTCTCCGGGGAAGTAGAGCTCGAAGGAGAGATTTCGACCGACGACAAGGGAAGGTACGATCTGAATCTTTCGGACATCTGTCTCTACCTGCTCGGCACGACCCATCTCGATGGTTCGCTCGGCCTGCTTGACATTCTCGGTGACGACATCACGCTGAAGCCTGATATTGTCTTCAATTCAAAGCTTGACGACATTTCAGCCATGCTTCCGGACAGTCTCGGGCTCAATGCTTCCGGCATGCTTGGAGGAAAGGCCAAGGGAAGCGTAAGGATGTCGCAGCTGGATCTCTACCGGCTTCCGGAGGCCAATCTCGACATTGATCTGAACGCTGACAGGCTACATCTTGCGGACGCAAAGGACAGCATTGAAGTCTATGTCGACTCGCTTGACTTCTGCCTGGTTACCAAGCGTGGAAAAATCGACGAGGAGCAGGAGAGAGAGTCGAGGATGATGGAACTCAACGCGAGCGTGGACACCATACGCGCCGTCTATGGAAAGGAGATCGACTTCAAGGGACGAAATATTAAGTTGTCGATGAAAAATGATGCCGGAGTACTCAACCGCAAGGATACTACGATATTCTATCCTATGATCGGACATTTCACCGGTTACCTTCTTTCGCTCAAGGACGGCGACAACACATTTTTCGACCTCAAGGAGACGGACAACCGCTTCAGAATCACTCACAAAAAGGGCAGGACCGACATCCCTCTCATTTCTTTCAGCAGTTCGAACAAGACTATGAGAGTAAAGAGTGCGGAGGGAAGGGTTTTCGCGGCGGGGGTGGACATCAGCGCATCGGCCATCAAAAACGACTCGTCAAGTCGCAGGAAGAAAATGGAGCAGCGTCTCGACTCGCTCGCCCGCATCTATCCTGACGTTCCGAGGGATTCCCTGTTCAGAGTGGCTTTCCGTGCAAGGATGAGCGGCAGAGAGATGCCGGAGTGGCTCAAGGAACAGGACTGGAGAAGGCAGGACTTCAGTTTCAGCCTCGACGAGACAATGAAGAAATATTTCCGTGAATGGGGAATAAACGGAGGACTTTCACTGAACAAGGCACGAATAGTGACGACCCTGCTACCCCTGCGTAACACGGTCTCCGATGTTCAGTTGAGTTTCACAAACAATGACATTAGCCTCAAAAACATCTGCCTTGCTTCCGGAGAATCCGACCTGGATATCAGCGGAAACCTCACGGGTCTAAGGAGAGCAGTGCTCGGACGCGGGCCGGTCAAGGCCGACATCAAACTCGTGGCAAATAAATTGGATTGCAACGAGTTACTTGCGGCTTATGCGGCCGGACAGAAAGTCTCCGGAACAACCGACGGAACTTTGGAGGAGAGCGACAGAGAGTATCTTGATGCGGCTGTAACCGAGATGAGCAAGGAGAAGGCAGACAGCACCGCCGGCGGGCTTTTCATCGTTCCGGCAAATATCATTGCGAACGTCACCGTGGAGGGATATGACATCAGTTACTCAAATATGGTGATAGACTGGCTGAACTGCAACGTGATGATGAAAGAGCGCTGTATCCAGATTTACAACACAGTGGCTGCGGCAAACATGGGCAACCTTTTCTTCGAGGGTTTCTACGCAACGCGCAGCAAGACGAACATAAAGACCGGGTTCAACCTCAGCCTTGTGGACCTGACTGCGGGTGAAGTCTTCAACATGATGCCGCAAGTAAAGGAAATCGTGCCTATGCTAAGTTCGTTCGACGGGCTGCTCAACTGCGAGATAGCCGGCACAGCCGCCCTTGACACGAACATGAACTTCACAATGCCGACGATGAGGGGCATCATGCGCATAGGAGGCAAGGACCTCACGCTTGCACAGGACGAGAACCTAAGGAAGATAACGAAGCTGCTGAAGTTCAAAAACAAGGGAGATCTGAAGATAAGTTCGATGTCCGTGGAGGGCCAGATAAGCGACAGCAGGCTTGAGGTTTTCCCTTTCCTCGTGGACGTGGACCGCTACGAACTCGCAATGAGCGGCATCCAGAATCTCGACATGTCGTTCCGCTACCACGTCTCAGTCATAAAGTCTCCGCTCGTATTCCGCTTCGGTGTGGACCTCTTCGGCAATGACTTTGACCATCTCAAGTTCCGCATCGGAAAGGCTAAGTACCGCAATGCGCAGAGCATACCGGTGTTCACCAAGACCATCGACGAGTCGAAGCTCAACCTCTCGAACACAATCCGCAACGTATTCGAGACCGGTGTCGAGCAGGCGATTGCAATCACCGAAAGACAGGATGCAATCCGCCGCCAGAAAGAAGAGACGGGCTATGTCGCCGCTGTGGACGAGGACGTGGTTCCATTAAGCGAGGAGGAAAAGAAAGAACTTGAAGAACAGGAGGTAAACCAGCAAATCGAGTAGGAGGGAAAGGGACTTGCAAACATCAGAGTATGTTCGTGCCGAGCATACCCAAAGAAAAGGCTCTCAAAATCAAATGATTAAGAGAGCCTTTCTTGTGCGGATGAAGGGACTCGAACCCATACGCCTCACGGCACCAGATCCTAAGTCTGGCTTGGCTACCAATTACAACACATCCGCATAACATCCGCTTCCGCAAAAGCGGAGTGCAAAGTTAAATATATATTTCTTAAGAACAAAGCTTAATCCAATTTTTCAACGCTAAGGCACCAGAACCCTCAGTGCCGAGGGTTGCAGACTTACATCGAGCTGTTTCACTCCGTCGAACCAGTCGCCGTCAAAATGCGCCGGTCCCTCTGAAGAACGGGAAATCCGGATTTGTCGACCACGGTAGCAATGGGAGCGGCGGCTGAGATTGCTGTGACCACTCATCAGCAAGGTCACCAGATGGGGAATTTCAATGCTGTGGAACATATCGAGTACGGTAATATCAAGAAGTCCGTCACCGCAGTCCGCCCCGGGAGTAATCTTCGCCCCGTTTCCCCATTGATTGGAATTTCCCACAATAACAGCCACAGCCTCCTGAGTCCACTCCATTCCATCGATATTTATCGTGAATCTCTCCGGTTTGAACGTTCTCCACAGTTCCACAGACTTGGCAATGTAGGTGGAAAGTCCCCTTTTTCCCGAAAGAGCGAACATTTTGCTTACGTTCGCATCGAAACCCACTCCGCATACGGAAAAAAACGCCCTGCCGTTCACAAAACCCGCATCAAGCGGGGCTGTCTTTCCGTTTTCTATGATTCGAATGGCCTCGGACAGCTTGTGACCGATTCCGAGACAACGAGCGAGCCCGTCACCGCTTCCACAGGGAAGAATACCCAAAATCTTGTCACTGCCAAGCAATCCACGCGCCACCTCATTGACGGTACCATCTCCTCCGACCGCCACAACCACGTCCTCAGCTGCGTCACGTGCTATAAGCTCCGCCTGCCCCGCATACTCGGTAAGCACAGCCCTATGACCGCCCCGCCTCAAAACTTCGAGCAATTTTTCCTTCCTGCCCTTGCCGGCAATGGGATTTATGACAAAGAGAGCACTCATTTGAAGATATTCATATTTTCGTCATAAACTTCGCTAACGGCCCCAAGAAAATGCATAATACTGTGAAATACATTATATTGCTCCACTAAATTAATCTCTTTCTTCAGACAATCATCTCCTCCGCCAGGATGCCAGACGATAAAGGGAATTTCAAGTTGCTCCCTTGGGGCCAGCGAGCGCGTCACCCCGTGCATAAACAGCCCGTCTCACCGAGCGACTCCCCGTGGTCGGAGACATAAATCATACAGCGCCGCCACTCCTCAGGCAGGGATTCCAATTCCTCTATCGCCTTATGCAGCAGATAGTCAGTGTATAAAATCGAATTGTCATACGAATTGACAAGTTGCTCCGGAGCGACCTTCGACATTTCCGCTGTCTTGTTTATGGGTGTAAAAACTTCAAACTCGGCCGGATAATGAGAACTATAGTCAGGACCGTGGCTCGTGCAGCTGTGCAGAACCGCCAGCACTTTGTTTTTCCCCGATGAAAGAAGCTGCTCCGCAAGACCTTCCAAAAGGATGGCGTCGTAGCGCGGGTCGGAATCCGGATAGATTTTCTTCAAATCATCCACAGTCTGATAGGAGTCTATATGCAAAGGTTGTTCACCCCAATTGTTGCTGCGCCAAAGGACATAGGCTCCGGCACGGGAGAGATAGCTTGGCAGAGGCTCATAGAGCTGTTCTCCCGGGGTATAATTCAAAATCGCCTTCACACCCTCTGTCGTATAGGTCGCTGCAGCAATTGCAGGCAAAGCCACCACTGTATCATTTTTCAAGAGAGGGTTGGTCTCACGTTCATATCCATAGAGCGAAAAATGGTCCCGGCGTGCGGACTCCCCTATCACGAGCAGGCAGACCGACTTGGTGCTGTCTGTAAAAACAGCATCCGGCAGCTTGATTTCCACACGGTTACGCTTTTTGACAGAATTGTGGTAACGGACCGAATTGAAGACATACGACCAGGGCATCATATAGCTGCCGAGAGGTCCGAGATTGACGTGCATCCACGACCAGTTCGAGAAATTGATGAGAGCCACTGCGAAAATCACGCCCAACGAGCCTCCGACATTGAGCGAAAAACGCTTGAAAGAGCCATAGTCCGTTTTCCTCGCAAAAAGATAGACCGAAGGCAGTATGCCGAGAAAGAGCAGATAAATCACCGCCCCGGAGCTGAAAAATCCGGATGCCTCTGAAAAGCGCGTGTTGAAGACATTCCCCATCATCGCGTCATTAATCACAACCTCGTAAGTATTAATAAAATACATCGCCGCAGCATTGCAGATAAAACTTGCCGCGATTATGATTTTTCCGACAATACGCCCCAACCAGAGCACCAGATAATAGAAAAAATAAGTTATCGCCAGAATCAGTATCATCAAAGAGAAAACCACGAAAATTGTCTTCCACGTGCCCTCCAATTTGGATACTGCGATACTGAAAAAAGGAATGTGGTATGCTATAAGCGTGAAAATGCTCAGAAATGCACAAAGATATTTGAGTTTCGCCTTTTTCTTAAAAATATCCATTTTTTCCGAAAGTAATGTTTTTTTTATGGATACAAAGATACGGAAATTTTATGTATCCGCTGTCTTCGTCCGAGGATGCTGTTAAAATGTCGCTGTTATGCCTTGCGGTGGAGGGATGCTATGTGGTTGGCCGCCGCGAGAGCCGGAATTATATGGTCGAATATATTCTCCCGTCCCAATTCCTTGTCCACACCGAATTTTTCAAGAGTGTGCATCACACGTGGCTGTACGCCCGAAAGTATGACCTGCACGCCCCTCTTTTTCGCCATATCGCAGAGATTCCTGAGGTTCTTCACTCCTGTCGAATCAATGAACGGCACCTTTCGCATCCTTATTATACGCACGCAAGTTCCGGCATTTTTCCTCTTCTCAAACTCCTCCGACTGCGCTGCGAGGCCGAAGAAATACGGACCGTTGATTTCATAAACCTCAACTCCCTTGTGGACATCGAGATATTCGGTATCCTCCAAATCCGCCTTTTCGTCATCCTCGGTTGCTGCAAGCTTCGCCTGATCCAGGACCTCAATGCTTGAAGTCTGCATCATTCGTCTGACGAAGAGCACGATGGCAAGAAGAACTCCCACCTCGATCGCAACCGTAAGGTCAATTATGACTGTAAGGAAGAATGTTATCAGAAGCACAGCCACATCGGCTCCGTCACCTTTGAGAAGATAGCGGAATGTGCGCCATTCGCTCATATTGTAGGCCACCACGACCAAAATCGCAGCGAGACAGGCAAGCGGGATGTAGACTGCATACGGCATCAGGAACAGATAAATCAGAAGGAGCACCACGGCGTGAACTATTCCGGCGACCGAAGTTCTCGCACCGTTGTTGATGCTCGCCATAGTCCTTGCAAGCGCACCGGTTGCGGGAATACCGCCGAAAAGCGGTGTGACGATGTTGGCAATTCCCTGCCCGATGAGTTCTGTGTTGGAGTCGTGCTGCTTTCCCGTCACACCGTCAGCGACCATAGCTGCGAGCAAAGACTCTATTGCACAGAGGATTGCAATTGTAAATGCCGGGGAAACCAAGTTTTTCACGTCGTCGAAACTCAGCTGAGGCATAGTTGGTTTTGGAAGCGGAATCCCGTTTGCAAGCTCAGGGAATTTCGAGCCGATGGTAGCGAATTCAATGCCGCAGAAGCGGTCCAGAAGCACTGACGCGGCCGTTCCCAAAAGTAGCGCAATCAAGGCACCCGGGATTTTTTTGCTGCCAAATTTGTTCCAAAGTATGATTACGGCAAGGCAACCGAAACTCAGAGCAGTCTCCAGCCAATTGATATTCGGAATGTTCTGGAAATAGCAAATCCACTCTGGAATGAATCCTGCAGGAACAGCCACATCTCCCAGACCGAAGAAATCTTTCATCTGAGTCGAGAAAATGGTGAGTGCGATACCGCTCGTGAAACCCACGACAATCGGATATGGAATGAAATGGAATATGGTTCCCATGCGACAGAGACCCATCACAATCAGAATGATTCCCGCCATAATCGTCGCCACCGTGAGCCCCGCCATACCGTACTGCCCTACTATGCCGGCGACAATGACGATGAACGCCCCCGTAGGGCCGCCAATCAAAAAACGCGAACCGCCGAAAACTGAGACAAGGAATCCTGCCACTATTGCCGTTATAAGGCCCTGTTGTGGAGTCACACCACTGGCGATTCCGAACGCGATTGCAAGCGGGAGGGCGATGATGCCGACAATTATTCCCGCGATAAGGTCGGAGACGAATCTCTCCTTGCTGTACCGTCCCTTCTGGAAAAGATGGAAAAACTTAGGACGGAATACCCTTGTGTACTTCATTTGACACAAAAAAATTGCGGCTTACCAAAGCCGCGCGTTAAACACTAATACAATATAATACCACTAATAGTCCTTCGATACAACCGATACAACACCTAGTCTGTCGTGATGTTGAAAACAGAGTGCAAAGTTACAACAACATTTCCGTATTCCGAAATATATTTTTTATGCCGGATTTTTTAACTTACAATTCTTAAGTATTCCGAATGGTTAATAAAGACACATATCTCCATAAACATCAATATATTGACACAAAATCACGAATTTATCAACAATCCAATGTTAATAAATTGTAAGGCAAAATATGCATTTATATTTTGTAGCAAAGGAGAAAGAAGATAACTTTGCAGTCCGAAGTTTAGTAATCTTGTTTTAATTATGTCAAAAGCACCAACCACCCAACAGCCGGTTTATGATGCCAGGACATTGGGCAAACCAAAGATGCTTACTCTCGGGTTACAGCACATGTTTGCGATGTTCGGCGCGACCGTCCTAGTACCTGCAATCACAGGTCTTCCGGTATCCACCACCCTCCTCTTCGCAGGACTCGGTACACTACTTTTCCACTTCATCACCAAATTACAAGTCCCGGCGTTTCTCGGCTCATCTTTCGCTTTCATCGGAGGTTACCTCTCCGTAGTCGAAATGGGAAGCGGTTTCGGACTCTCAGCTGAACAATCACTGCCTTATGCCTGCATCGGCGTCGCCTGTGCAGGTTTTTTGTATTTCATCCTCGCCGGGCTCATCGCCGCTTTCGGAACAAAGAAAGTGATGAGATTCTTCCCGCCTGTGGTGACAGGCCCGATAATCATCTGCATCGGCCTCATCCTCGCCGGCTCTGCAATCAGCAACTGTCAGAGCAACTGGTGGATAGCACTTCTTGCAATCGTCATCATCGTTGTCTGCAACATTTGGGGACGGGGTATGATTCGCATCATCCCGATTCTTCTCGGAGTGCTCGGTTCCTATTTCGTAGCGGCCTGCTGCGGGCTTGTGGACTTCACGGCTGTCAAGGAAGCCGCTTGGATTGGTCTTCCTGTCCATCGTGACAGCAGTGCACTCGCAATCGCAGACACAAAGAATTGGGAACTGCTCTCAAGCGCGATTATCACCATTATGCCGATTGCACTCGCGACGATGATTGAACACATCGGCGACATGTGCGCGATTTCATCCACAACCGGCAAAAACTATCTCGAAAAACCGGGTCTGCACCGCACTCTCATCGGTGACGGTCTTGCGACAATAGTCGCATCCCTTTTCGGAGCGCCGGCCAACACAACTTACGGAGAGAATACCGGAGTGCTCAATCTGACAAAGGTTTACGACCCGCGCGTCATCAGAATCGCTGCGGTCTTCGCAATACTTTTCTCCTTCTGTCCGAAATTCTCGGCAATCGTAAGCGCTATGCCTGCAGCGACAATCGGTGGAGTTTCCCTGATTCTCTACGGAATGATTTCGGCGGTCGGCGTGCGCAATGTGGTTGAGAACAAAGTGGACTTCACATCCTCACGCAACGTCATCATCGCAGCAATCATACTCGTACTCGGCATCGGCATAAACTACGGCATTCCGGGCGGAAGCATAGACCTCGGATTTACGAAGCTTTCGGGTCTTGCAGTTGCGGCACTGGTGGGTATCATCCTCAATGCGATACTTCCAGGCAAGGATTATGAGTTCGGTAAGGATCCGCAGGGGGATACGGCCGTAAACTTTGACGCTAACACCAATAGGGTTGTTGAATAAAGCGGCACGTCTGCTTCGTTGCGCGGCTTGTCAGAATCCTCACAACCGACAGGTTGCTCCGGTTCTTCCGCACCGTGCGCCTTGCATCCGCACCACTTTCTTCAACAACCTCCAAGGAAGTTTGACAAAAGAATAGATAAGACACACCAATTTTAATTAAATAATTAAATAATTCAATTTCAGGTATGAAGAAATTAATCCTTACGGGCGCTCTCGCCCTCCTCTCACTCGGCGCATTCGCGCAGAATGTCCAACTCCACTACGACTTCGGTCACAACATGTACAAAGGTAAGGACGGAAAGGATCTCCGGTCACGCGGTTATCTCACCACCACCGTCGAAATGTTCAAGCCGGACTCTTGGGGAAGCACCTACTTCTTCGTGGATATGGACTACATGAGCAACAGCAAGGCTGAAGGCGCAACCAAAACAGCCGGTGTTCTCGGCGCTTACTGGGAGATTTCCCGCGAACTCTGCTTCTGGCAGAACACAAAAATGGACTGGCTTTCACTCCACGTTGAGTACAACGGTGGTCTGAGCAAAGATGCCGGCTCATTCAACAACTCTTGGCTCGCAGGTCTCACCTACAGCGGACACTCGAAGGACTTCAGCAAGACTTGGTCCATCAGCGCAATGTACAAGCTCATTCCGGGCACCGTTGACGGCGCGGGCAAGAAACAGGTACACAACTTCCAGCTCACCGGTGTGTGGGGCATCAATTTCGCTCACGGATGGTGCACATTCTCCGGATTCGTGGATTTCTGGAGGGAGCACAGGCCTTGGCAGGGCAAACTGAATGAGGCAGGAGTTCCTACTGGAACGCAATTCATCGCCCTTTCAGAGCCTCAGTTCTGGGTTAACCTCAACCAAATCAAGGGCATGGAGAAAGTTAACCTCAGCCTCGGCGGTGAGGTCGAGCTCTCCTACAACTTCGCGGGCACAGGATTCTATTGCGTTCCGACACTGGCCGCTAAATGGTCTTTCTAAAGTGAAATTGAATTTAGGGACGCGTCTGCTTCGTTGCGCAGCTTGTATCCACATCCCTAAATTCAATTTCACTTCAAGCTGCTGATTATAGTGCTTAGTTAAGCTACGTAATTGATATTTTACCGTTGTCATTCCGGTTCGCATGCCGGAATGGCCGGTGTTTTTCTTTTCGATACGGTCGGCGGAGACCATATAAACCCGCAGATTCTTGTTTCGGAAATGGTGTGTCCGAAAACATGAAAAACAAAAACAACTTTATCTAAAAAACAAAATGAACAAGTTCATACAGAAGGCTTTCGGATTGGACCCGAAAGCAACCACCATCAAGACTGAAATTCTTGCCGGCATCACGACATTCCTCACGATGTCCTACATTCTGGCAGTCAATCCAGGCATATTTTCCGCACTTCCGGAAATGCCTACCGGCTCTGTCTTCACTGCAACTGCCCTTGCTGCCATCATCGGTACTCTCGTGATGGCATTCTACGCAAAGAAGCCTTTCGCGCTCGCTCCGGGAATGGGTCTGAACGCATTCTTCGTATTCACAGTCTGCCTCGGAATGGGCTACAGCTGGCAGTTCGCCCTCACAGCTGTCCTTCTCGAAGGCATCATCTTCATCCTTCTTACAGTAACCAACGTACGCAAGTGGATCGTTGATTCCATCCCAGTATCCATCAAGAAGGCCATCGGCTGCGGCATAGGTCTCTTCATCGCCTTCATCGGTCTGAAGAACGCCGGCGTAATCGTATCAAACGATGCCACCACCGTCGCTCTCGGTGACATCACTCACGGAACAGCCCTGCTTGCCATCATCGGTCTCGTCCTCACTTCTTTCCTCGTTGTGAAGAAGGTTCCTGGAGCACTCCTCATCGGTATGATTGCGACAGCTGCCCTCGGACTTGTAATGAAAGATCCCGCAACAGGTGAGCATATCACCAAGTTCAACGGCATCGCGTCAGTTCCTGATTCTGTCAGCCCTATCTTCTGCAAGTTCGAATGGAGTCAGGTATTCTCTCTCGACATGTTCGTGGTTGTCTTCACTTTCATGTTCATCGACATGTTCGACACCATCGGAACAGTTGTCGGCGTCAGCACAAAGGCAAAGATGATTGACGAGAAAGGCAACATTCCTGACATCAACAAGACCCTCATGTCTGACGCAATCGCAACAGTAGCAGGTGCTTGCCTCGGTACTTCAACCACCACCACTTACGTCGAGAGCGCATCCGGAATCGCACAGGGCGGACGCAGCGGTCTCACCGCGTTCACGGCAGCCGTATGCTTCGCAGTGGCTCTCTTCTTCTCCCCTATCTTCCTCGCCATCCCGGGTGCAGCGACAGCTCCTATCCTTGTGATAGTCGGCGTGTTCATGATGTCACCTATCCGCGACATTGATTTCGAGAATTACTCTGAGGCCATCCCTGCATTCATCACTCTCATAGCGATGCCGCTCTGCTACTCCATTTCAGACGGTATTATGCTTGGTATGATTTCTTACGTTCTCATCAACCTCCTTTGCTGCAACTTCAAGAAGATTTCGCCGGCGGCATATATACTCGCCGCAATCTTCGTCGCGAAGTATATCCTTCTGTAAATAAGACTTTCAGTCTGTCAAAAAGTCAGAAAAATCGGTCAAGTTGTCTTTATTTACTGACAAATTGTCTGATTATCAGCACATTATAGCTACGGCATCGGATTTGAGAAAACCTCTGTCGTGTTCGGGTAAGTCCCAAGGGACCGAGGAACACGACAGAGGTTCGTCCGAAACTGAAACTCGGAAACGAGGGGATGCGGAAGACGGATAAAGTTGAACGAAAATTAAAATTTATAAATTATGATGCCTATTATGAAATCACAGAACTGGTTGCCTGAATTGTTCAATGACCTGTTTGACATTGACGACAGAGTTTTTGTACCTCAGTACAGACACGCATCATCAACGCCGGCCATCAATGTAATTGAACGCGATAATGAGTATGAAGTTGAAGTTGCCGCTCCTGGTATGACCAAGGATGACTTCAAAATCAACCTTACCCCGGACAACGAGTTGGTAATCAGCCTTGAGAAAAAGTCAGAAAAGAACAACGAGGCCGAGAACAAGGAAGGAGAGAAGAAAGAGAACGGGAAAAAGCATGGACAGTACCTGCGTCATGAGTTCTCATACACGTCATTCCGTCAGAGTTTTACGCTTCCTGAGTCTGTCAATGCTGAGAAGATTGCAGCAAAGATGGAGCACGGCGTGCTGAAAATCGAGTTGCCTAAGAAAGAGGTTGTGAAGGAAGTTCCGAGCAACAGGGCAATTGAAATTAAATAAACAAGCAACATAAACGGTTCGATGCCGACATCGGAGATATCCGGTGTCGGCATTTTTGCATAGATTGAGGGCGTACTCCAAGACATTTTCGAGGAATACGCCCTCTTCTTCTTTAGAAATTCATACCCATTCCGAAAAAGAGCGAGCGCGGGAGCGACGGGCCGTAGATATATCCCGAATCCCGTCCCTCTCCTTTGTCGAAGTCTTTCTGATAGGAATTGAAAATATTCTTTACTCCGGTGTACAGTTTCAGACGACAAATACCCATTATATTGAATTCGTAGCCGATCTTGCAACTCATATCCCAGAACGACGGAGTTCGGACGGCAACATCGACATCCGTACCGCTTCCCTTCATGTGCGGAGTGAGCATTGAGCCGGTGTAGGTGCCTGAAAGGTCGATATCGAAATTTCTGAACGGTGTGTAACGGGCGACCATATAACCATAAAAATTCGGCGAACGGAACATCTCCCTCTCCGGAGCGACCTTATCGTCGTCACTCCAAGATTTAGCCACATCATAGCGGCTTCTCTGCAAAGTCAGACCTCCCTGGAAGCTGAAAATCCTCGCAACGGCGAGCCTTCCCTCCATCGTACAGCCATAAACTTTCGCACCGGGCCCGTTGTAACGCTCCATAATGCTGCTCTTTCCCTCGTCCGCCTTTTCACCGGTCTTCCGCAGGGCGTATGTATTCTTCAATAAGGTGAAGAACCCCTCCGCCATAAGGTTGAGTGAGACTTTCCCGAAACTGCGATACCAGTCGGTCGAAGCGCTGAATGAATGCGAACGCTCCTCCCGGAGTTTGTCGGCAAGTCGGATTCTTATTCGTTCCCCGCCGGCGACTGAGATGTGAAGGTCCTCGTCAAACGCCTGCGGTGCGCGGAAGCCTCCCGCATATATGGCCCTGAAGCTCAGGTCTCTGAACGGACTGTAACGAAGATTGACCCTGGGGGAGAATATCGGTCGCGAGATAAGATTGTGTTTATCCATACGGACTCCGGCGAGAAGCCCCCAATGAGCGTTTTTCCACTCGTTCTGAAGATATGTGCCGACGATGTGGATTCGCTGGTCGGTCCTGTAATCATACCCGAGAGAAACATCTTTCAGGTCGTCGAAATTATACTCCAGTCCGGCGGTGAGCTGCGCGGGCATAAAAAGAAGACGGTCGAATTTATAGGAATATTGCCCTCCGCATACTGCGGTGAGGTCCCTCGTCCTTCCATAAGCCTTCGGGTCCATCCCAGAGCCATAGTAGCTATTGCGACTGATGTGCTGTGCCGAGATGTATGCGTTCCACAGGTGCTTGCCGTCCTGACTCTGGCCGTCATAACTGAGGGAACCGCTGTTGTTTGTGTGCTGCGTCTGCTCGGCGATGAGCGCCTCGTGTGCCGGACGGTCCAGACGGTCTCCTCCTCGCCTATCCTCTTTGATGGCGTGATACTCAAGCCGGATTTTCGAAAATGGACTCACCCGGATATGTCCTCTTGTGCCGACCGTGATGGAGTTTATCGTAGGAATTTCCGTAAATCCGTCTCCGTCAGCATCGTAGCCGTTTCGACTACGCCTCTGTCCAAAGACGAAAAGCCCTCCCCTGCCGTCGTCGGTAACCATCGAAGCGTTAAGGCTCGTGTTGTTGTCAAGGGCCCGGCTTATCCCGATGGAAGTGAGCTCGTGGCTTACTCCCGCGCTCGAACTCAGGGCTTCCTTGGTGATAATGTTGATTGTTCCTCCAATGGCGGAAGCACCGAAAAGCGCAGAACCGCCACCGCGAACCACCTCGACACGGTCAATCATCGATGCGGGAATCTGTTCCAGACCATACACGCCGGCAAGAGCCGAGAATACGGGTCGGGAGTCAATGAGGACCTGTGAATAGTGACCGTCAAGACCGTTGATGCGCGCCTGGGTGAACCCGCAGTTCTGACAGTCGTTCTCCACTCTGACCCCCGGTTGGAAGCTCAGTCCCTCTGCAAGGGTGGGTGACGAAGTTCCGGCGAAAAGGCGGCTGTCCACGACATTGACAAGCGTCGGGGCCATCTTACGTGAGGAGTGGTTTCTCGTTGCGCTCACCACAACTCCGTCCAGGGAGAGAGCCTCCGGCTCAAGGGTGAAATTCACTTCGTAAGACTTTCCTTCTTCCAATTCAAGTGAAACGGACGCATCTTTATACCCCACAAAGGAAGCGACAATATCGTGCTTTCCCAAAGGGAGATTTCGGAGTGTATAGTGTCCGGACGATGAGGTCTGGATGCCGATTTGGGTGCCGCCGACCATTACTGTCACATAAGGGAGATGTTCTCCGGTCTTGGCGTCGATGACGTGTCCGGTGACGGTGGCGTCTGTTTTTTTCTTTTGCGCATAGCTCTGTCCGCTGAAGGACACAGCAAGTGTAGCCACAATGAGAGTGGCGATAATATGTATTGATTTCATAAATTTTAAATGATTGTACAGTTAAGTATAGGCATAGCCCTCCTAAGGCTACGCAATTCGTAGTCTTCTGTAGCTCAGAAGTTTAAGTTAAGACTATCAAGACGGGCGGTGCCCTCAAACCGAGGACGTGGTGGAAAACTGTCTGAATCACTTCAGGCAGTTTCCGCATCGGGAGTTCATAGAGAACGGGGCGCGGCAAAGAAGTGACCCCGACCTGTTCGGCTGCCCGATAGATATTGAGCGAGATGAGTTGCAGAAGTTGAAACTCCGATTGACTGTGGCTGTGCGGCTTTCCGCTCCAAGGATGGGAGTGCACAATCCGTCCCTCAGGACCCTCGTGGACGTGGGTGAAGAGGTTGGTTGATGCAAAGAAGAACGCGAACAACACCAGCGCCAGTGCGCTCAAATATTCGAGATGTCTTTTCAAAGTAAGTGCAAATATAGCACAATTTTTAGATTATAAAATTTTAATGGCGATATGGGCGCAAGCCTCAGCATCGGCCAAGGCGTGGTGATGATTGGTCAGGTCATAACCACAGGCCGCTGCCACTGTTTGCAACTGGTGATTCGGCAAACGGCAGCCGTAATGCCTACGAGAAGCAGAAAGCGTATCATAAAACTCATAGTCCGGGTAATCCATCTGATATACCCTAAAAACTTCTTTCAAGCATCCTTCATCGAAAGTGCTGTTGTGCGCAACAAGCGGCAAGCCTTCTATTTTCGGCGCAATTTTCTCCCAAACATAAGGGAACACAGGAGCGTCATCCGTATCCTCCTCCGTAAGACCGTGAACTTGCTGACAAAACCATTGATAGTATTCCGGTTCCGGATGAATCAGGCTATAAAATGAGTCCACAATATTGCCCTCTCGAACGATTACCACGCCAACACTGCACACACTGGAACGACACTCGTTAGCCGTCTCAAAATCAATTGCTGCAAAATCTTTCATAATAAATATATTTTCACTCCTCTCCTCATTGCTAACAATTCTTAGCCACATCGAGCGATTTGTTGTTTCCCGTATTGCAAAGATAGTGGATTTTGTTGCTAAAATGTGGCATACGAAATCAGCAAAACGTTTGCAGTTTGAAAATCAAACGGGAGGTATAACCCGTATTTCTCACATTTTTTGTACTTTTGCGAAATAATCAAGACCACTTGTTTTATAAATGAATTTAGAAACATTAGATGATATAAAAAACTTAATAAAATCTGATACTGAAACAGATACTATTGAGTTCAAGAGAACTACGGGACAGTTGGAACGCGGTATGGAAACGCTTTGTGCCTTTCTTAACGGCGAAGGAGGTACGGTGCTGTTCGGGATAACAGACGAGGGGAAGATTATCGGCCAGGATATTGCCGGTAAAACCAAAGAGACCATAGGCGAAGCAGTCAGCCGGCTTGAGCCGAGTGCCAATGTCCGGATTTTCTATGTGCCTATGCCTAATAGCGAGAAGAAGGTCATTGCTTTACAAGTGGAGAGTTCAATAATGGAACGTCCATTCTGCTATAAGGGACGACCGTATATGCGCATAGAAAATGTTACCACTTTAATGCCGCAAGAGAAATACAATCATCTGTTGATGCAGCGTGGAGGAAAATATCGTTGGGAAGCGATAACCAATCCCGATCTTAAAATTTCCGACCTTGACGAACACGCCATCTTAGGCGCAGTTCGCGGAGGTATCCGGTGTGGTCGTTTGCCCGAAGCCACTATAAGAGAAGATTTGCCGACTATTCTCGAAAAATTCAATTTGCTGCATGATGGAAAACTGAACAATGCTTCCGCTGTCCTGTTCGGTCGTGATTTCTATCACTATCCTCAATGTCTACTTCGATTGGCACGTTTCAAAGGTACGACAAAAGACGAGTTCATTGACAATCAACGTATCACAGGAAACATCTACATACTGCTGGATGCTGCAATGGCGTTCTTCTTCAAACATCTATCCCTTTCAGGAAAGATAAAAGGATTATATCGGGAGGAAGAATTGGAAATACCCTATAAAGCTTTGAGAGAGTGCTGCACGAATGCCCTTTGCCACCGCATGTACCACCGGCCCGGCAGTTCTGTAGGAATTGCTATCTATGACGACCGTGTGGAAATAGAGAACAGCGGAACTTTTCCGCCTGAGATAACGATGGAAAAGTTGTTAAGCGGACATAACTCGGAACCTCAAAACCTGATTATAGCAAATGTCTTGTATAAGAGTGAGGTCTTGGAAAGTTGGGGACGGGGCATCGGGCTTATGATAAGCGAGTGCCGACGTGTCGGTATTCCTGCCCCGGAGTTCCATACAGACGGAAATAGTGTTTGGGTTATTTTCCGCTATGCAAGGAAAACTGTGGGGTATGCCCCGACAGTTACCCCACAGTTACCCCACAGTTACCCCACAGTTACCCCACAAATGGAAAAAGTATTGTCTGCAATCGGGGAACAGACACTTTCGACCAAAGAGATTATGGGTATAATAGGATTGAAAGACAAAAGCAATTTCTTGGAACTTTACCTATACCCTGTCACAAGACAGAATTTGGTAGAACCTATTTATCCGGATAATCCGAAACACCCTCGACAGAAATACCGCCTTACAGAAAAAGGTACAGATTTAATTAAAAATAAATAGTCATTAGTGTCCACTAAAAATTTATATATAGATCTTTGAAAATATTGACACTTAGATAGTTATATAGCGTTTGACGAGTAAACGGTTTTCAATCGTAACTTTGCCAGCAAATCAGACAGTTTGTCGGTTTCGGAGACTCGGTGACCCGTAGCAACCTGGCAAAAGCGAACCAGAACAGGGATTATCGCATCTTTGAGGAATTCCCCCACTATGTTTAAATCGACCAACTGCTAACAATCTCTATTCCGGTTTAGGAAGACCAGGATAGTAGCGCCAATCGTACTCTATTTCCATAGTCGTCAAGACGACATATTTCCAATAGTCCTTGAAGAAACTAGTTCAGTGATTTGATTGGGGGCAAGTCTTTTTAGTTTTTTCTTCATAATAGTTGCGGTTTCGTGTACTTTTCATCCATAGGCCCGCGCCTATGAGGTTTGCCGAGCCGATTGTACCATGGGTACAAAGAAAAAACATTATACTGCCAAAGTTAGGCAGAATGTTTGAAGTTTTGATGCGAATATCTGATCAAATCGTACGTCTATTGGACAGAAGATGAACAATAATACGAGATTTTTTGTATCTTTAGAGGTTCTTTCAACCAAAGAGAAAAATGACCGTTAAAAAGAAAATTATTGCCTGGACGACGGTGGCGCTTCTGCTGCTTGCCGCCGCATTCTTTTATTTCAAGTTCTACTATGTCTTCGGCGAGGGCGTGAAGGCCGGAGAGCTTAATTTTGTGGTTTACAAAGGGTATGTCTGGAAAACCTACGAGGGCAGGGCCATTCAGGCAGGCTTCCAGAAAGGCAGCCTGGGTGCCACCACAGCAATCCAGTCCTACGAATTCGACTTCTCCGTTGAAGACGAGGCGATTGCCGACACCCTGATGCGTTGCAGCGGAAGAAACGTCCAGCTCCACTACCGCGAATATCTCGGCGCCCTTCCGTGGCGAGGCCAGCAGAAATACATAGTTGACCGCATCCTCTCCGTTGAGTAGGTGGCTATATTCTATAGTGATTTGACAAAATCCAAACTGAGGCCAACACATTCAGCTATCACCCCCGGTGCGACTCCAGCCTTGAGCAAATTCTTGGCGGTTTCAATCTGGGTCATCTTCTTGCCTTCTATCCGTCCCTCTTCACGTCCTTCTTCACGCCCCTCCTCACGCCCTTTTTCCAGACCATTGTTGAAACCGTTCTGCACAGCATATTCGCGCTGTGCGATTATGTCACGTTCGCGCATCATATTCAATTCGTAATTAAGTTTCTTGTTTTCCGGAAAGGCGGCAATCCGACAAGCGTTGAGTAACTTCTCGAAAAACGGCTCCGACCGCATCTCTTCCGGTATCCCTGTCAGCGAGCTGATGTTCCGAAAAAGGTAGAGGAGTTGGTCGAGTTCGCCCGTGCATTCGTCAAGCCTTTTAGTAAACCGTTCCAATTCCACAAAGATAATTGAAATTGTCGGAGATGCAATCTCTCCCGTCCGTTTTTCCGTAAAAACATAATTGGAAATGAGTTCGTTAGTGTTCCACATTTCCGGTTTCTCGTGCGAAAGACTATAATTGAGGAAGCCTATGGAATAGACGGGTTTGAGTTTCGAGTATTTATCCTTCTCGTTCAGACTGATGTGATATGTCCCCGCGGCATAATAGACGCAGCGTTGGAAAAATGCCGCCTCTGCGCTTCTCTGGAACTCCACGATAAACCTCTCTCCGTTCATTCCTTCGCAGATGATGTCAAATTGCGTCTTTTTGCCCTCCGGCGTGTCCTTTCCCTGCTCTCTGTCGAGATATTTTTTGATGTCCTGCACCTTCGCTTCCTCCGGCAAGATGTAGTTCAACAGTCTGACCAGCAGCCATTTATTGGCTTCGTCGGCAAAAACGGCTTTGAATCCAGCATCGTAGGTCAAATCAACGAAAATTTCTTCTTTCTCTTGAATTGTTGTGTCCATAAAAATGTGCGTTTTTAGTTATGTGGCAAAGGAAAGAAGAACTATCCGTTGAATGAAATATTCAACGGATAAAATAAAAAACAGCCGTCCAAGGCTCGTTAAATCCAGATTTTTGAAATGAGTTTTCCAAAAGTTTGCGCAAACTCTGAGAGTAAAAACAGCTCCGCAAACGCCCTATCTCGCTGAAAAACACGTCGAAAAGGACATCGCCTCCGCTGCTATCCGTTTACTCCCCCAAAATGCAACAAATAGCGACTTCTTCAATTCGTCACCTAAAATTTGCATAGCCGCAGACAAAAGGATAAATCGCGTAGATGCTCTTTCCACGGGAACTATTTGACAATATGTTGTGAATTGCTTTCAAATTCTTTATCTTTGACACGCTGAAACCAGCGCTGCCAGTTATAGGACATACTACTGGAATGTTGTGAATTGCTTTCAAATTCTTTATCTTTGACACGCTGAAACCAGCGCTGCCAGTTATAGGACATACTACTGGAATGTTGTGAATTGCTTTCAAATTCTTTATCTTTGACACGCTGAAACCAGCAAAGTAGCAAAATCTTGTTTTGACTATATGTTGTGAATTGCTTTCAAATTCTTTATCTTTGACACGCTGAAACCAGCGCATTCGTCTTATAGTAAAAAATGAGACGGTTGTGAATTGCTTTCAAATTCTTTATCTTTGACACGCTGAAACCAGCAGAACACAGATAAATCAATGATTCACAAATCATTAAGACTGGCTATCAGAAAATAAAATCTCGACTATTAATGATGTGACCCCCAAAAGTTGGACGGTTTAACATTAGCTACGAGGCTTTAGATT
>ERZ1034719.347-NODE-347-length-29266-cov-5.939954_pt1 | contig 29266 bp, 28 predicted proteins | sample MGYA00520703_ERZ1034719 | MGnify/ENA primary metagenome ERZ1034719 (study PRJEB33766, sample SAMN09781716) | gut metagenome | biome: gut microbiome | host: Homo sapiens | place: Madagascar | study: EMG produced TPA metagenomics assembly of the PRJNA485056 data set...
ATAATGTACTGCGTGTGACGATTATCAGTAACATTTATTATATATATTCTCATCGGAACGAAAGAAGGAAAGCTCTTGGAGAAAATAGTTATCAACGGCGGTACTCCCCTGCACGGCGAGGTCACCATCAGCGGCGCCAAGAACGCCGCCCTCGCAATAATCCCCGCCGCCGTTCTTTCGCAGGATGTCTGCGTAATAGAGAATCTCCCCGTTTCAATCAGCGACGTTAATTATATGATGAAAACTCTGCGTGCCATCGGCGCGGGGGTCAAGCTCATCAACAAAAATTCTATAGAGATAGACGCCCGCAGGGTCAACTCCTATGTCATTTCCCACGATATGACAAAGCACCTCAGGGCTTCATATTACTTCATCGGCGCTCTGCTCGGCAGATTCGGCAGGGCAAAGGTCGCCATGCCCGGAGGCTGTTACCTCGGCCCGAGACCCATCGACCAGCATATCAAGGGCTTTGAGCTGCTCGGCGCAACTGTGTCGATAGAGGATAACGCTATTGTTGAGGCGACTGCCGAAAGGCTCACAGGCTCGCCCGTGTATCTCGACATGGTTTCCGTGGGCGCAACGGTCAACATCATGCTCGCCGCCGTCAGGGCAAGCGGGCTGACCGTCATTGAGAACGCCGCAAAGGAGCCGCATATAGTCGACCTTGCAAACTTCCTCAACTCCATGGGCGCCGATGTCAGAGGCGCAGGCACGGACGTTATCAAGATCAGGGGCGTGGACAAGCTCCACGGCTGCACCTATTCGATAATCCCCGATCAGATAGAGGCGGGCACCTACATGGTCGCCGCCGCCGCCACCAAGGGCGACGTGCTGATAAAGAACGTCATCCCGAAGCATCTTGAATCCATATCCACAAAGCTCATAGAGTGCGGCGCAGTCATCGAGGAATTTGACGACGCCGTGCGTGTTTCGCTCGACCACAGACCCGGCAAATGCAATATCAAGACCATGCCGCACCCCGGCTTCCCGACCGATATGCAGCCTCAGATGGCGGTGCTCCTCGCGCTTGCCGACGGCACAAGCATCATCTCCGAGAGCATATGGTCAAACCGCTTCCGCTACGCCGAGCAGCTCAACAGAATGGGCGCCTCGATAAGCGTTGACGGTCAGCTTGCGGTCGTGCAGGGCGTTGAGCAGCTCAAGGGCGCACCCGTCAGGGCGGACGACCTCAGAGCGGGCGCAGCCATGCTTATAGCGGGCCTTTGCGCCAAGGGCACGACCGAGATTGAGGATATCCTCCACATAGACAGAGGCTACGAGGATGTCGTTGAGAAATTCAGCGGCCTCGGCGCGGACATCAAGCGTGTGCGCTGCCCCGAGCCGGACAGCCTCTCCAGCGCAGGCTGAGATATATAATTAATGATAATTATTTTTTAAGCGCCGCCAAAGCAGCAAAGCAAGCGGCGGTAAACAAAAAATCCAAAAGGGCTGATTCCTTTACGGAACAGCCCTTATTTACGAGGTACATATGGCAAGATTCTGCTCTCTCTACTCCTCCAGCAGCGGCAACTGCACCTATATAGGCACTCCGCACGGCGGTATCCTGGTCGATATCGGCGTGAGCGCAAAGCGAGCCGAGGCGGCTCTGCGCGATATCGGGGTCGAGCCGTCGTCGATCGAAGCGATATTCGTCACCCACGAGCACACCGACCATATCAGCGGAGTGCGGGTGTTCGCTTCACGCTACGGGATAAAGGTCTATGCCTCCGCGGGGACTCTTGAGGGCATGGAAGCCGCAGGCGCACTGAAGGCTGGCACGGATTACGACATCGCCTCGCCCGAGGGAACAGAAGCGGCAGGAATGTATGTCAGGCCGTTCAGGACTCCGCACGACAGCCGAGAAAGCACCGGCTACACCGTGGTAACGCCTGATTCAAAGCGCATTGCCGTTGCGACGGATATCGGCAAAATGACGCCGACGATAATAGACGCCGTCAGCGGCAGCGACCTGATACTGCTTGAGTCAAACCACGATGTCGGTATGCTGCAAAACGGCCCCTATCCTTATGTATTGAAGCAGCGCATTCTCTCCGACGTGGGGCATCTGTCCAACGTCTGCTGCTCCGACACGGCGGTGAAGCTCATCGAATCGGGCACCACACGCTTCGTGCTCGGGCATCTCAGCAAGGAGAATAATATACCATCCCTCGCCTACGAGACCACCCGCTCCGCAATGACCATGTCGGGCGCGCAGGAGAATATCGACTACCTGCTGAGCGTTGCGGGCGACCTCAATCCGATGATGACGTTCTGACCGTCGTTATATGCTTCATTTCGTCCGGATACTCGGGTTTAAATATATCATAGACCCGCTCGTATTCGCCGCTCTCTTCGTTTTTGACGACGCTTGAGCGGTTGCCGTTCAGCAGCTCCACAAGGGCATACATATTGAGCCATATCTGATTGTCGCCCTCTTTTTGCGTCTCGTCAAACACAAGCTGCATACCGAGGTGCAGGTGCGGCACATTCATGCCGTTGACATTTTCCTTATCGGAATACCCCGTCATGCCGAGGTAGCCTATGACCTCGCCCGCCTTGACCCTTGAGCCTATCTCAAGCCCGTCTTTATAAGGGCGATTCTTACGCAGATGGGCGTAATAATACGACCTCTTGCCGTCGAAGCTCCTCACCGCTATGCGCCAGCCGCCGTATCTGTTCCAGCCTATCGCCTCCACCGTGCCGCCCTCAACGGCGATTATCGGGGTGCCGATAGAGCCCATCAGATCATTGCCGAGATGCGGGCGCTTGTAGCCGAAGGAGCGCGAAGCCCCGAAATCGTCGTAATGGCTGAACCAAAAGCCCTCGGCTATCGGCGAATACGCCGTCATGCCGTAGCCCTCCACGACCTTCACGCCGCCTGAACCGTCGGGGGCAGCCTTGGTGTATTCCCCGAGGATGCCGCCCAGCACGGCGGAGTAGGCTTTTTTATAGAATTTATAATATTTATTCTCGCTCATCAGCTCGTCGGGAGTCATGCTCTCACCGAGCATCTCGACCAGCCCGTCAAGCTGCGAGCGCTTGTATCTGCCCCATTCCCCGCCGTTTTTGCAGGCGAGATAAGAGAGTGTATCTATCCAGCTCAGGTGCCTCGCCGAACCGTAGGTGGAGATATCAAGCTCCATCGCGTCGCTCAGGGCGGTATAAGGAACGGAGAAATCGACCCATTTTATATAATTTGCCGCCGTTTCGCTCGCCGTGGCGGTCTCCTCGGCGGTCTGCACCGTCTCACGCTCCCTCACAAGGTGGGTGCCGACGCAGCAGCATATTATCGCAAAGGCGCAAAACGCCAGCACTATCAGCCTCTCCCGCAATCTTTTCAAAACCATCACCATGAAAGATTATGCAGGATTTCATCCGATAATGACGGAGTGATATTGTTATGATGAATATAAATATCGTCTGCGTAGGCAAGCTCAAGGAGGATTACCTCCGCATGGCCTGCGCCGAATACGAAAAGAGGCTCGGCGCATTCTGCCGCCTCAAAATAACGGAGCTGACCCCCGCCCGCCTGCCCGAGGAGCCGAATTCCGCTCAGATATCCGCCGCTCTCGCGGAGGAGGGCAAGCGGATCCTCGCCTGCGTCAAGCCCGGCGAAGCGGTATTCACCCTCTGCATCGAGGGCAAAGAGCTGCCCTCCGAGGGTCTGGCAAAGGAGATAGAGAAATGCGCCCTCAGCGGCTTCGGCAGCCTTTGCTTCATAATCGGCGGCTCTCACGGGCTTGCGCCCGAGGTCAAGTCGGCGTCGAGATTCAGGCTCTCAATGAGCCCGATGACCTTCCCGCATCAGCTCGCAAGAGTTATGCTTTTAGAGCAAATTTACCGCGCGTTCATGATAACGAACGGCGGCAAATATCATAAATAATCTCGAGGCTTATCAGGAGGTAACACCATGGCGAAAATTTTAGGCGCTGCGCTCGGCAACATCCCTTGGCAGGAGAAGCCCGAGGGCTGTAAATACCCGGTCTGGCGTTATGACGGCAACCCCATCATAACCCGCGACAATCTTTACATGGCAAACAGCATTTTCAACTCCGCTGTAGTCCCCTACGGCGACGGCTTTGCGGGCGTTTTCAGAGTCGATTATCTCTCGAGGGATCAGAAGCTCGTCACAGGCTTCAGCAAGGACGGTATCAAATGGCAGCTCGACGATAAAGTTATATTTGAGGGCTACGACCCCCGCCTTTGCCTGCTCGACGGCAAATATTATCTCTCATGGGTCAATCTCACGCCCCACGGCACGACCATCGGCATAGCCTACACCGAGGATTTCAAGAGCTGGACTCAGCTTGAGGACGCCTGCTACCCCGTGGCGAGGAACGGCGTGCTCTTCCCCCGCAAGGTGGGCGGCGAATATCTGCTGCTCATCCGCCCCTGTGACAGAGGCCACACGCCCTACGGCGATATTTTTATCAGCCGAAGCAAGGATCTGACCTATTGGGGCAAGCACCGCTTCGTGATATCCCCCGTCAAGAATTGGGAAATGACCAAGGTCGGCGCAGGCCCGACCCCCATTGAGACGGACGAGGGCTGGCTGATGTTTTATCACGGCGTGCTCACAAGCTGCAACGGCTTCACCTACAGCATAGGCGCAGCCCTGCTCGATATCAACGAGCCGTGGAAGGTGCTGCACCGCGCGGACTGCTTCCTGCTCGCCCCGCACGAGATATATGAATGCGTCGGCGACGTGCCGAACGTAGTATTCCCCTGCGCCGCCCTTACCGACGCCGAAACGGGCAGGATCGCCGTCTATTACGGCGCCGCGGACACAAGCGTGGCCCTCGCCTTCACCACCGTCGACGAAACCATCAACTTCATAAAACAAAACGACCTTGTAAAATAACCAAACGGGGCATTCAACCGAATGCCCCGTTTTTGCGTTATTGTTAGTCTTTTATTTCGTTTTTAGCGCAAAGTAAATATTACCCTTTGGCAAAATCGCCCTTGCCGTCATATACTTCCAGCTTTCCGTTCACTACCCTTGCGTATTTCTCTTCGCGCAGATAATCGTCTATCCCCATTTTAACATCCTCTATGCAAGCCTTCTTGTCAGGATATGCATAATTCTGATAATTGATAAAATAACGATTTATCTTTGCGTTATCAAACGAATAAATCAGCTCGGAATCATATATTTCATACTGCTCCTGAGCCTCATAATTTCTCGGATTGAGCACCGCCGTTCCGTCTGTCTTTTCGTTAATATAGCTTGCAAGCTCCGCGTTTGCCTTATCAAAATCCTCACGGGAGATATTGAACCTCTTAACAAAAGACACTATTGCGGCTTCGCTGCGCTCCGATTTTGGCGTTTTCTCAAATTCCGCTTTCCACGCTGCGAATTCGGCAGGGTCGGCAAGCTTCACAAACTGCTCGGGCACATCATAGAATCTGTCTCTGTACTTATCTGTCACAACGATATTTCCTATTCCGTTGCCCTCGGAATCCGTGGCTTCGCTGTCCCTCACCACAAGTTTGCCGTCCTCAATGAACACAAATTTTTTTGTCCTTACCTCATACTCACCGGCTGCGACAGCCTCCTTGACATCAATGTCAGAACCGTATCTGTAGTTGGTATGGCAAAGATAATATTCGTTTATCAGTTCATCATCAAACGTGAATATGATATCGGGGTTAAACACCTCATAGACCTCTTGTGAGGGATAGTCGTGCGGCTCCAAAAGCGGAATATCCTCCAACCTGTCACGAATGATGCGGGTCATTTCCAAATTCGCCTTATCAAATTCTTCCCTTGAAATATTGAAGTGTTTGATAAATGCAACCATCACCATTTGCTCAGGATCGTTATAAAGCGTTTCACTGTTTGCGTGATCCCATTCCCAAAATTCATCATTGTCAACAAGATCAACAAATGGCTGCGGAACAGAATAATAATGCAGTCGGTATTTTTGGGTCGTAAATTCTCCGCCACCGATAGGGTCTTTTCCTTCTGAAGTGCTCTTCTCAGTCTCTGCATTCACCTGCGTGGCACCGATTTCTGTCTTGCTCTGTGATACGTCGGTAATGCTTTCACTTTTGCCGCAGGAGGAAAACAACAGGACTGAAATAATAATTATTAAGCAAAAAAATCTCTTCATTAGTTTTTCTCCGTTTCTTTGCCATACCAATATGGCCGTTTGTATTTCATTGCTTCGCATTCTGAATTTATTGCAATTCCCTTATCCATATAAAAGAATATCGGATTAATCAAGTTGTCGTAGTTAAGCGAGGAGTTGTATTTTCCCTGAGTCGTTACTGTCGACATACTTTTATTATTGACCTCAAAATGCAAATGGTCTCCACCTGAATTTCCTGTATTACCCACCTTACCAATAGTTGCGCCCCGAGAAACTGTTGCATAGTCTGATAATGAGGGCTCATTTTTTAAGTGCATAAACGCTGCAACATATTTCTTACCCGTTGTCGGGTCTGTCTCATCGGATTGTAGCACTACACAATATCCACATGAGGCACCATTTTTTCTACAGATTGCTAAGACGCTACCATTAAACGGGGATATCACTTCTGTGCCCGAAATATTACTCCCTGTAATATCGATTCCCTTGTGATACCTCGGCTTGGTTTTTCTCGGACCATACGGTGATGAAACATATTTGAATTTCTCACCTTTAATAGGCCACAGCCAGTTAAGTCCACGGTACTGCGATACGGTTCCTTTCTGCGAAACGGCGTTGATTTTAATATAGCCCCACCGCTCTTTTGAATTGACCGTCGTGCTGCCGTAGACCCATCCGTCTTTATCCTGCGTTCCCATATCTCCGCAAATAAAATAAGATGCGCCTTTTGCAAGCACTGCCTCCTTGACAAGCCCATCTTTGGAGTTGACATAAAAGTCTCCGCTGCTTATGAGCTTTGTCTGCCAGCTTTGCTTCCAATGATATATGACCCTTACAACACAGGTCAGCGTTTTACCGTTGGCGGTTGCAGATATCGTTGTTACTCCGGGCTTTAGCCCGTAAACGTTGCCAGTCTCTTCATTATATCGGGCTATACTCGGATCCGCCACACGCCATACCACTTTGCCCTTGTAATCGGTAGTAACATTGTAATTATCGTTGTACTCACCGCAAAACGCATCAAGGCAGCTTCTTGACAGTCTTTTGAATTCTCCGCCGCCCGAGAATGCGTATTGGAGCATAAATGCACGAACCGTTTGTCCGCCTTTATTATAGGAAACATAAAACCACTCATCATATGTTCCTATGATATTGTAGGACGTACGGTTAGACATGAACGGCAGACTGATATGCAGGCTTTTAACTCCGAATACGCTCGGCGAACTGCAAATAAGTGCCAACCAATGATCGGGGTATGCAGACTCGGGATCTTTCAGCTTTTTGGCGCAATAGTAAGTAACCCTCTGCGTTTTTTCTCCTTGCACGGCAGTTATCACTGCCGAACCCTCTGAAACGCCTTTGATTTTACCGTTCCTGTCACAACTTATGACTTTTTCGTTACTTGACGACCATTTTACCTTGCCTGTGCTTCCGTCATCGAACACGAGCTTTTTTGATTGCCCGACCAAAATGCCGAAATCGTTTTTAACGTCTTTCTCGCTTATCGCCGAAGCCGGCATTTGAGCAATAAACGCAGCTAACGCAACGCTTATCGCCGCAAGGAAGCTGATGCACAGTAAAACCACCTTTTTCATTCTCTCTCTTACCAATTTCAGACTCCTTTCACTTTTTAATGAAGGTGCGCCCGTCGCCCGCTCTTCCTCCTTTCACAAGCAAGCATTTTTGACTTTCGCCGCAAAAGGGCTCATCTCCCCTTCTGCCCTTCATGAATACAGTCTTTTCGGAGCCACAAAAATAACACGAGAGAAATATAGAAAATCTGGTCTGTTTTTTGTGTAATGTGACGAATCGGAACTACCGCCGTATTCACTGCATTTTACGCTTGAATGATAGCAAATTGCCGACCAAAAGTAAAGTTATATTTCAATATTGTAACTATATTGTAATCGTTTGTAACATATTCGCTGTGTTTTGTAAGCTGTCTGATATATTTCTCACCATTCCCGGTGATCGCTGACAGGCAAAAGAATAACGGGGCATTCAACCGAATGCCCCGTAAAATTTTACCACATATTATCCGAATTCTCGCAGAAGGCGACCATATCTTTTATCTCGATCACGGTGCCGTCGTCGAGGGTCATGGTGCCGTTCCATTTGCCGAATACCTGGTGGCAAATGTTGCCGATGAACAGCACTCTCATCTGCGTTATATTATCGTAAAACGGCGTCATCGTCATCTCAAATCTGCCGTCGTCGGAGGTGAACACCCACGGCGACATCCAGTCGCCCGCCAGCTTTTTATCCTGGTCAACGAGGGTGATATTGCCTATCTTGTGAGCCTTGCCGTTATAGAATACGGTATTCTCGGTGGCCGCGCTCATGTCGCCGAAGCCCCAGCCTATCTCAAAGCCGCAGATCGAGCCGTCCTCGAGGCGGGTGCTGCCGTTGCCCCACCACCAATTCTCGTGATACGGCCAAACACCCCTGCCCCAGTCGAGCACGCAGAAGGAATCCGACGGGTCAAATTCAACGGTCAGGTCGCCTGCGGTAACGGTGCCCGTGACAGCCATGCAGTTGACCTTCTGATTGAAGTAGAAGTGCTGCTCATCCGCGTCGGTGAAGGGCACCGCCATGACGAGCGACTCATGATTCGGGAACATCTCCATGCTAAGCTCCGCCTTAAACGGCTCAAGGCCCGCATAGCCGCTGAAGCTGATGGTGCGCTTGGTATCGGTCACTCTCACTTCGAGGTCAAAGCCGAAAAGGTGGCGCGAATAATGCTGCGGGGTCATTGCGTCGCTGTTGAGGCCCATTCTGCCGAAGGTCAGCAGGCTGAGGCTCAGTGCGTCGTAGCGCTTGCCGGTCTGCATATCAAAAAGGCCGACCGTGCAGGCGCCGCCGAGCGAGATATCGGCGATAGTGAACTGAATGCAGTACCTGCCGTTTGATATCTGATAAAAATCCCACTCCTTGATCCTTGTGGGGTTCGCCTTGATGGCGCTGCGGTCGTATTCATACATATTATTGAAGCAATATCCGGGCTTTGTGAGCGCCCCGTTCTCGTCGAGAAGCGGAGTTTTCTCGGTGATGAGCACCTGCTCGGCAAAGGCATAAGGCAGCGCCGCCGAGGAGAAGAGCATAACCAAAGTCAGCAGCATTGAAAGGATGCGAACAGCGGATTTTTTCATCTTATTTCCTCACTTTCGTATTTTCGGGATGAGTTTATTATATACTATTCGGCAAAAAAGTCAATCGCCGGGCGCAAACTTCGGCGGTCAGAACGCTTTATTTTCGCCACCGGCATTATAAATTCGGCAGAATTGCAAGCCCGCCGCCCGCAGAGAGCATAAATTTGTTTAGTTTACCGAATATTTTAACAATGTGAAAATTTCGGCGAAAAACAGTTGCATAATTCTCTAAAAATGTATAAAATAAATACGGTCAAAAACAAAAAACTTTTTGGAGGTTTTTATCATGGCAGTTAAAGTTGCAATTAACGGATTCGGCCGCATCGGTCGTCTCGCATTCCGCCAGATGTTCGGCGCAGAGGGCTATGAGATAGTCGCTATCAACGACCTTACCAGCCCCAAGATGCTTGCTCATCTTCTCAAGTACGACACCGCTCAGGGCGGCTACGCAGGCAGAATAGGCGACAACGCTCACACCGTTTCTTCCAAGGAGCCCGAATTCGCTGAGGACGGCAAGACCGTCGTTACCCCCGGCTCGATCACCGTTGACGGTAAAGAGATCACCATCTATGCAATGCCCAAGGCTCAGGATCTTCCCTGGGGCGAGCTCGGCGTTGACGTAGTTCTCGAGTGCACCGGCTTCTATTGCTCCAAGGCAAAGAGCCAGGCTCATATCGACGCAGGCGCAAAGAAGGTCGTTATCTCCGCCCCCGCAGGCAATGATCTTCCCACCATCGTTTTCGGCGTTAACGAGGGCACCCTCACCGCTGAGGATACCATCATCTCCGCCGCGTCCTGCACCACCAACTGCCTTGCTCCCATGGCAAAGGCTCTTAACGATTACGCTCCCATCCAGAGCGGCATCATGTCCACCATCCACGCTTACACCGGCGATCAGATGATCCTTGACGGTCCTCACAGAAAGGGCGACCTCAGGAGAGCCCGCGCAGGCGCTTCAAACATCGTTCCCAACTCCACCGGCGCCGCAAAGGCTATCGGTCTTGTTATCCCCGAGCTTAACGGCAAACTCATCGGCTCCGCTCAGAGAGTTCCCGTTCCCACCGGCTCCACCACTATCCTCACCGCAGTCGTTAAGGGCGACAACGTCACCAAGGAAGGCATCAACGAGGCTATGAAGGCTGCTGCTTCCGCATCCTACGGCTACAACACCGATCCTATCGTCTCCTCCGACGTTATCGGCATGAAGTACGGCTCACTCTTTGACGCTACCCAGACCATGGTCAGCGACCTCGGCAACGGCCTCTATCAGGTACAGGTCGTTTCTTGGTACGACAACGAGAATTCCTACACCAGCCAGATGGTCAGAACCATCAAGTATTTCGCAGAACTTGCGTAATCACTGAAATTTCAAGAGAGGTCGGCGACCTGCCGACCTCTTTTTTCATCTCGGGAGGGCTGCCCATGGGGCTGAAACGGCTTGACAAATTGATAGCGCTCAACTGCAATGTCTCCCGCAAGGAGGCTCGCACGCTGATAAAGGACGCCGCCGTCACGGTGAACGGCCGCTGCGTGCTCAGGGCCGAGGAGCTGGTGGACGTTGAGGTCGACGATATAGGTGTAAAGGGTTATAACTTTACAGCAAAGGAGCATATTTACATCATGCTCAACAAGCCTCAGGGGGTCATCAGCGCCACCAACGACCCGAGGAAAGAGACGGTCATAGACATCATCCCGCCGGAGCTTAAGCGACGCTCGCTTTTCCCCTGCGGCAGGCTTGACCGAGACACCACGGGCCTTTTAATTATAACGGATGACGGCGCTTTGGCTCACCGTATAATGAGCCCGTCGCACCATGTTTACAAAACCTACGAAGCGATTCTGAAGGAGCCGATAAGCGCCTCGGACGCTGCCCTGCTTGAGAGCGGTATAACCCTTGCCGACGGCACGGAATGTCTGCCTGCAAAGGTCAAAGCCTTTACAGCCGGCGGTGCTCCCGCTGCCGAAATCAAGATCAAAGAGGGCAAGTATCATCAGGTCAAAAGGATGTTCGCCGCGCTCGGGAATCATGTCGAACACCTGCGCCGCACCCGTATCGGGGCGCTGCACCTCGACCCCGACTTAGCGGAGGGCGATTGCCGCGAATTGACCACTGAGGAATTGGCTCTCGTTTTCACCGACGAATAATTTAACGATAGAATTTTACACATTACCGCACCGTACCGCGCATAAGTTACTATTATGCAAGCGAGAGGAGCGGTAATGTGTTTGTTATTTTGAACCCCGTTGAGACGGTCGGCGGATATTTTGAGCGCAGGCGGCGGGCAAGGGCCTTTGCCCGCTCCGAGCCGTCGGCTTTTCGTTCCCGCTCGGGTCTGCCGTTCTTCCTGCTGAATGTCCCCTGCGGCAAGAACGGCATTGACTGGGAAACGACGGCCGCCAAATGCGGCAGATACGCCTCACGCATCATTGCGCCCCGCGACCTGACCATTCCCGATATCCGCGGACTGCGCCGCTTTGTGCCCGCGCGCCTGCCCGCCGTGCTGACGCTGAATACTGCCGTCGCAGTCCTCAACAAGGCCTCGCTTGAGAGTGACCGATTCAGCCTGACGCTTTGCGACAGAAACGCATATTTACCAGCCGAGCTGAGCCGTCTGCTGCCTCTCTCGGCGACGGTCAGAGTCGTCACGAACCGCCCCGAGCGATACGCGAGAGCCTGCGCCGACGCCTTTGAGAATTACGGCGCCAGCGTGCTGCTGCGGCAAAGATATGAGCCGACGGCGGGGCGGGATATCGCCGTCTGCGCCGACGGCTGCACCTCGCCCGACATGGAGAATTCGGCAATCTTTCTCTATTCAAAGCGCTTTGCGAGCCGCCTTTGCTTCACCTGCGGCGGGCTTGAGCTTTTGCCCGAGCATCGGGGCATAATACCCTCGGGGGTCGACCCTGCCGACTTTGCGGGCGCTCTCTCGGAGCTGTGCGGCAGCGGTGAATACTCAAAAGCCGTGTGCCCCGATATCGAGATCGGCGGGCGTGACCGCGCCGAAGCCGACCCCGCCGCCTGCCTGCGGGGGTTCATTGTAAAATAAAGCCTTGACTTTTATATATATTTTATATATAATATGGGAATGACGACGACTTAAATCAAAGGAGATATGTCAATATGGAAAAGCAGACAGTATTTACCCGTGAAGATTATAACAAACTCAGCGCCGAGCTCAACAGGCTCAAGACCGAGGGTAGAGACGATATCGCCGAGAAGATCAAGGAAGCCCGCTCACACGGCGACCTTTCCGAGAACGCAGAATATGATGAGGCGATGAACGAGCAGGCCAAGATGGAGGCTGAGATAGCCAAGCTCGAGGCCGACCTTCGCAACGCCAAGATCCTCGACGAAAAAGAGCTCACCACCGAGTCCATCCACATCGGCTCCAAGGTCAAGCTCTATGACATGGATTATGAAGAGGAAGTCGAATACAAGATCCTCGGCAAGAGCGATATTGATAACGGCATCATATCCGACCTTTCGCCCGTCGGCTCTGCCATTATGGGCAAGAAGGTCGGCGACGTTGTGAGCGTCAACACACCGACCGGCAAGGTCATTGAGATGAAGATACTTGCTATCTCCAAGTAAGACCGTAAATAATCAGCGATGGGGACCGGAGCCGTCGGCTCCGCCTATCGCTTTTGCGCTTTTAAAAGCATCAAAGAAAGGATTGAAATAAATGGCTGAAGAAAAGATAAACGCCGCCCCCGAGCAGGAGCAGGACGTAAACGAGCTGAGACAGATAAGAGTTGACAAGCTCAACGCCATGCGTGCTGCGGGCAAGGATCCCTTCACCGTCACCACGGCCGACCAGAATATCCACAGCAACGAGATAGCCGAGCGCTTCGAGGAGCTGGAGAATAAAGATGTGTGCATCTGCGGCAGGATGATGAGCCGCCGCGACATGGGCAAAGCAAACTTCATCGACGTGCGCGACCGCAACGGCAGAATGCAGGTCTATGTCAAGATAGACGAGGTCGGCGAGGATGTATTCGCCGACTTCAAAAAGTGGGATATCGGCGATATCATCGAGGTCAAGGGCTTCGTTTTCAAGACCCGCAGGGGTGAGATATCAATTCACGCAAAGGCTCTGCGCCTGCTCTCAAAGTCGCTGCTGCCGCTGCCCGAGAAGTTCCACGGCCTTACCAACACCGACGTGCGCTACCGCAGGCGTTACCTCGACCTCATTATGAACCCCGAGGTCAGGGATACCTTCGTCAAGCGTTCGCTCATAATCCGTGAGATAAGGAAGTTCCTTGACGCCCAAGGCTTTATCGAGGTCGAGACCCCGATGCTCGTCGCCAACGCCGGCGGCGCAGCCGCAAGACCGTTTGAGACTCATTTCAACGCTCTGGACGAGGATCTCAAGCTGCGCATCTCCCTTGAACTTTACCTCAAGAGGCTGATAGTCGGCGGCATGGAGAAGGTCTATGAGATCGGCCGCGTTTTCAGAAACGAGGGTCTTGACACAAGGCACAACCCCGAATTCACCCTCATGGAGCTTTATCAGGCCTACACCGATTACCACGGTATGATGGATCTGACCGAGAATCTCTACCGCACCGTGGCTCAGAACGTGCTCGGCACCACCACGATCACCTATAACGGCATCGAGATGGATCTCGGCAAGCCCTTTGAGCGCATCACGATGGTCGACGCCGTCAAGAAGTATGCCGGCGTTGACTGGAACGAGATAAAGACCCTTGAGGACGCCCGCGCCTGCGCCGACGCCCACAAGGTCGAGTATGAAGAGAGGCACGGCAAGGGCGATATCCTCTCCCTCTTCTTTGAGGAGTTCGCAGAGGAGCATCTTATCCAGCCCACCTTCGTCATGGATCACCCCGTCGAGATCTCGCCGCTGACCAAGAGAAAGCCCGAGGATCCCGATTACGTTGAGCGTTTTGAGTTCTTTATGAACGGCTGGGAGATGGCGAACGCCTACTCCGAGCTTAACGACCCGATAGATCAGAGAGAGCGCTTCAAGGCTCAGGAGATACTTCTCTCCAAGGGCGACGAAGAGGCCAACACCACCGATGAGGACTTCCTCATGGCTCTCGAATACGGTATGCCCCCGACAGGCGGCATCGGCTACGGCATCGACAGGCTCTGTATGCTGCTGACCGACTCCGCAGCCATCAGGGACGTGCTGCTCTTCCCGACCATGAAGTCGCTCGGCGGCTCGGACGCCCCCAAGGCTCCTGCAAAGGCTGCCGAAGCCGCTGAAGAAGCCGCTCGGCCCGCCGAGGAGGAGGTCATCGACTTCTCCAAGGTCAAGATCGAGCCTCTCTTTGAAGAATTTGTAGATTTCGATACTTTCAGCAAGTCCGATTTCAGAGCCGTCAAGGTCAAGGAATGCTCGGCAGTGCCCAAGAGCAAGAAGCTGCTGCAATTCACCCTCGACGACGGCACCGGCAAGGATCGCACGATCCTCAGCGGCATCCACGCCTTCTATGAGCCGGGGGAGCTTATCGGCAAGACCCTTATCGCCATTGTCAACCTCCCGCCGAGAGCGATGATGGGCATCGAGTCCTGCGGAATGCTGCTCAGCGCCATCCATGAGGAGGAGGGCGAGGAGAAGCTCCACCTGCTGATGGTGGATAACCACATCCCCGCCGGCGCAAAGCTCTATTGATATGAAGATCTCTGTCGCACTCGCCGCCTACAACGGCGGTGAATATATCGCCGAGCAGCTCACCTCCATCCTGGGTCAGCTCGGCGAAAACGACGAAGTGATAGTCTCCGACGACCGCCCCGACGGCAGCACCAAGGCCGCAGTCCTCCCCTTTATCGAGAGCGACGGCAGGGTGCTCTACTTCGAGGGCCCCGGCAAGGGCGTTATCGCAAATTTTGAGAGCGCCCTACGCCGCTGCACCGGCGACGTCATCTTCCTGAGCGATCAGGACGATGTGTGGCTGCCCGGCAAGGTCGATAGGGTCATGCGGGAATTCGAGGGCGGAGCGGAGCTCGTGCTCCATGACGCAAGCGTCACGGACTCGCGCCTCAACGTGACCGAGCGCTCCTACTTCGCGCTCCACGGCTCCAACGCCTCATACCTGCGCAATATCGTCAAAAACTCCTTCGTCGGCTGCTGCATGGCGTTCACTCAAGAAGTCATGCTCGAGTCTCTCCCTTTCCCCGAGGGGATACCGATGCACGACTGGTGGATAGCCCTTGTCGCGCTCAAGAGGCGCCGCAAGGTCGCCCTTGTCGGCGAGCCGCTGATACTCTGGCGCCGCCACGGCGACAATGTGACCGGCGGCAGCACCACGGCGAAGCAAAAGCTGCTCTGGCGGCTGAGAATAATATCAGTGCTGCTGAAAGTGTAAATTTCCAATTTGTGCCTTGGAAAGGAATCGTAATAAATGAATAAAACCGTAACGGGCTGCATCGTGACCTATAATAACATTGCGACCATCGACAATGCCATAGGCTCGCTTTTAAGATGCACCGAAGCTCCGTTCCGCCTCTATGTGGTCGATAACGGCTCCACTGACGGCACCACGGAGCATATAGAAAAGACTTACCCCGAAGTTACCGTTATCAAAAGCGGCTCCAATGTCGGCTTCGGCGCCGGGCATGACCTTATAATGGACAGGCTCGACTCCGATTATCACGTCATAATCAACCCCGACATTATCGTCAAGGACGACGTTATATCCATCCTCGGCGACTATATGGAGCAGCACCCCGATATCGGTATGCTCTCGCCCGAGATCAGGTTCCCCGACGGCAGGCTTCAGATCCTCGGCAAGAAGTGCCCCGCCCTGCATTACCTCATCGCAAGCAGGCTCAGGGGCAGCGGCGAGCCGGGCAAGACCCTGCGCGAATACGCAATGCTCGACCGTGACCTCACGAAGCCCGTCGATATCGAGAACGCCACGGGCTGCTTCATGTTTATCCGCACGGAGCTTTTCCGTGAGATAGGCGGATTTGACAAGCGGTACTTCATGTATTTTGAGGACTGCGACCTGACCCGCGAGGTCAACGCAAGAAGCCGCACCGTCTATTACCCCGGCGCAACGGTCTATCACGAATGGGGCAGGGAATCCAAAAAGAATTTCCGTCTCAAGCTGATCCAGATCAATTCCATGCTCCGTTATTACTCCAAATGGGGCTTTGCGAAATAAAGGAAAAACGCCATGAAAAAATACCTGAATAATTTCTATAAATACCGCTATCTGCTCTATGAGATAGTCCGCAAAAACATAAAGCTGCAATACCGCAACTCCGTGCTCGGCATATTCTGGACCTTTCTCCAGCCGCTGCTGACCACCATAGTGCTCGTTGCCGTATTCAGCGGTCCCTTCGGCAGATCGTCGCAGACGGTCAACTACCCCATTTACCTGCTCTGCGGCAGGCTGCTGTATGAGTTCTATTCCCAGTCCACCAAGCGGGCGATGCGCTCGATACGCAACAGCTCCTCGGTGATAAAGAAGGTCTATGTGCCGAAGTACATCTACCCGCTGTCAAACGTCATCTCGACGTTTGTGACCTTCCTCATCTCGCTGCTGGTGCTCGTTTGCTTCATAGTCTATTTCTACTTCTTCTCAAAGAATCCGCCGCACATCACGCCGTATATTTTCCTGGCCTTTGTGCCCGTGCTGATACTTCTGATGCTCTCGGTCGGTGTGGGTCTTATCCTCTGCACCCTCGAGGTATTCTTCAAGGATATCGAGTATCTTTACGAAGTATTTTGTATGCTGCTGTTTTACATGACACCGATATTCTATAATATCGAGGGCTTAAAAATTCAGAGCAAGGTCATCAAAATGGCGCTTATGGCGAATCCGCTCTATTCGATAACCGAGATGTTCCGCTCCTGCGTGCTCTACGGCAAGATGATAAACATTCATCACCTTGTCTACTCCCTCGGCTTTGCGCTGCTGACGGTGATAATCGGCCTCGTGCTCTTCTATAAGAAGCAGGATAAATTCATTCTTCACATCTGACGAAAGGAAAGACTTATGGGCAAACCCGCAATTGTGGTTGAGAATATGAGCATGATGTTCAATCTCAACAAAGAAAAAGTCGATAACCTTAAAGAATATTTTATAAAGCTCGTGACACGCAAGCTGCATTTCACCGAATTCTGGGCGCTCAGGGATATTTCCTTCACCGTCGAAAAGGGCGACAGGGTCGGCGTGCTCGGCTTCAACGGGGCGGGCAAATCCACCCTGCTCAAGGTGATCGCCGGCGTGCTCAAGCCCACCGAGGGCAAGGTCAGGGTCAACGGAATCATCGCCCCGATGCTTGAGCTCGGCGCGGGCTTCGACATGAATTACTCCGGCAAGGAGAATATCTTCCTCTACGGCGCCACCATGGGCTACCCGAGGAAATTTATCGAGTCGAAGTACGACCAGATAGTCGAATTTTCAGAGCTGGGCGACTTCATCGAGGTGCCGGTCAAGAATTATTCCTCCGGCATGAGGGCGAGGCTCGGCTTCGCGATAGCCACCGCCGTCGAGCCGGAGATACTCATTCTCGACGAAGTGCTCTCGGTCGGCGACGCAAAATTCAGGAAGAAGAGCGAGGCCAAGATACGCTCGATGTTTGACAAGGGCATCACGGTGCTCTTTGTCTCCCACAGCGTGGAGCAGGTGCTCAACATCTGCAACAAGGCAATAATCCTCGACCACGGCAGGCTCATCGCGAGCGGCAGCGCCGAGGAGATATGCGCTCAATACAACGAAATGGTCAAAAAGAAATAAGGAAGGACGATCAGAATGGTAATCGCAGCGATATTCGCAGGCGGCATCGGCAGCCGCATGGGCAATTCGGATACCCCCAAGCAATACCTCGAGCTGGGTACGAAGCCCGTTATCATCCACACCATAGAGAAATTCTTCATCAACGATAAGATAGATGAGATCCTTGTGCTCTGCCCCAAGGCGTGGGTCGCCCACACGAGGGATCTCGTTGCAAAGCACCTGCCCGACGGCAAAAAGATAACCGTCATTGCGGGCGGCGCGACCAGAAACGGCACCCTCGAGAACGCCATAGCCTATATCGAGGAGAACTGCGAGACCGACGAAAATACTATAATCGTCACTCACGACGCGGTCCGCCCGTTCCTCACCCACAGGATAATCTGCGAGAATGTCGAAGCGGCGGAGAAATACGGCGCCTGCGACACGGTCATACCCGCGACCGATACCATCGTCGCCAGCGAGGACGGCAGCATGATAAGCTCCATCCCCGAGCGCAGCAAGATGTATCAGGGTCAGACCCCGCAATCATTCCGCCTCAAGGAGCTTGAGAGAGTGCTCTCGAGCCTCACCGAGGATGAGAAAGCTATCCTCACCGACGCCTGCAAGATATTCTCCATCAAAAGCAAGCCTGTCTACATGGTGGAGGGCGAGATATTCAACATCAAGATAACCTACCCTTACGACCTCAAGGTCGCCAAAACGCTTCTGAAAGGCAAGGACTGCGATGATTAACGCTGTTTACAGGCTTGTGGCGCCGGGGATGATAGACGTCGCCTGCACCGAGCCGGATCTTAAAAAGAATGTTATCATGCGCCCCGAGTATCTCTCGATATGCAAGGCGGATCAGCGCTATTACCTCGGCAACCGCAGCCGCGAGGCTCTCAAGGCAAAGCTGCCCATGGCGCTGATACACGAATGCGTCGCAAGGGTCGTCTTTGACCCGACGGGTCACTACAAGCCAGGCGATCTGGTCGTGCCCGTGCCGAATATGCCGACCGAGCATGACGACGTGATAGCCGAGAACTACCTGCCGACGAGCCACTTCTGCTCGAGCGGCTACGACGGCTTCCTCAGGGACTATATAGATATGCCCTACGACCGCCTCGTGCCCGTGCCCGAGGGGCTTGACCTCAAGGTCGCCTCCTTCACCGAGCTTATAAGCGTAGCTGTCCATGCGGTCAGCCGTTTTGAGAGATTCTCACACTCCCGCAAGAATTCGATAGGCGTGTGGGGCGACGGCAACGTCGGCTTCATCACCTCGCTGATACTCAAGGCGCTCTACCCCGACACCAAGCTCTATATCTTCGGCACGGTCTATGAGAAGCTGAATTACTTCGCCTTTGCGGACGGCGTTTATCACGTCGACCACATCCCCGACGACCTGCGGATAGACCACGGCTTTGAGTGCGTCGGCGGCGAGGCTTCGAGATTCGCCATAGCGCAGATAATCGACCACATCAACCCCGAGGGCAGCATCGGCCTAATGGGCGTGAGCGAGAGCTTTATCGGCATCAACACCCGCATGGTGCTCGAGAAAGGGCTTGTCCTCTTCGGCTCAAGCAGGAGCGGCCTTGCCGATTTTCAGCGCACGATGCAACTGCTGCACGATCACCCGAGGATCCCCGCATACCTTGAAAATATCATAGGCAGCGTCGTTGAGATCCGCTCCATTGCGGATATTCACGAGGCGTTTTCACAGGATATCAGCCGCCATTTCGGCAAAACGGTGCTCAAATGGATGAAATAAAAACTGCTCCGAAAGTGTCGGTAGTCGTGCCCGCATACAATTGCGAGGGCTTTCTGCCCGAGACGCTCGATTGCCTGCTCACTCAGAGCCTTAAAGATATACAAATTATAATAGTGGACGACGGCTCGACCGACGGCACTCCCGCCATGGTCGACCGCTTCGCCGCGCAGGATAAGCGCGTTACGGCGATACACAAGGAGAACGGCGGCGTTTCCTCCGCCCGCAACCAAGGCATCGAGCTTGCCGAGGGCAGATATATCCTCTTCCTCGACAGCGACGATCTGCTGAGCCAAACCGCCCTTGAGGAGATGTATAACGCCCTCGAGAATACGGGCAGCGACCTTGCGCTCTGCCGCTGTATGCGCTTCGGCTTCGGCGGCACGGAGTATAACCCGATAGTCGATTCCCTTGCAAGAGAAACGGCTGTCGACTGCTTCGACAAGCGCCTGCTGTGGAACTTTTTGCCGGCGAACAAATGCTGCCGCACAGAGCTGCTGAAGAATTCGGGCGTGCGCTTCCCCTCGACCCGCTACAGCGAGGACGGCGCATTCTGGCTGCCGCTCATACTGACGGCGAAGCCGAAAATAACCGGCGTTTACTCCGCCGTGATGAAGTACCGCCGCCATCAGCCCGACGAGGGCAAGTCCGTCACGCAGTCGATAAGCGTTGACCTGCTTCAGAATTTTCGCACCTCTCTGGAGATAGTCTACACCGCCGCCGAGGCTGTCGGTGCGGACGAGGACTACCTGCAAGAGATAATCTATAAGACCTATTACACGCTGCAAAATGAATTCTACCGCCTGCTTTGGGGGGCGGACGACGAGGCTCTCGCCTTTATCAGCGCCGAATGCGGCGAACTGAGGAAGCGCATGACCCCCGCCACGCTCAAACGCCTTGACGGCGCAAACCGTGAGCTCGGCTCGCCGCTTGCAAGCCGCAGAGCCGCCGCAGAGCGCCCGACGGTCAGCATAACCGTCGGCAAAGGCGCGACGAAAGCGTTCCTCCGCTCGCTCTACGCCCAGTCGATGCCGCTCTTTGAGGTCATCAGCCGCGAGAGCGACCCCGAATTCGCCGAATTTGAGAATTTCAACGTCGGCGGCAAGGCAAGGGGCAAGATAAAGCTGCGCTTCAGCGGCAAAAAGCCGCTCGACCCAAGGCTGCTGCGCGTGATAGTGCTGCTCAAAACCTCTCCGAAATTCGGCTTCCTGCCCGATTTCGCCATCAAGTGGGGCGCAATGCTCTTCCTGAAGCTCAAAAAATAACAAATTCAGCGCCGCAGACCACCTCAACGGCTGTCTACGGCGTTAGTTTTAGGTGATATTTTGAAAAAGTTTTTTTACAAGCTGTATGCGTTCTTTTTTGCGCTCTGCCGACTTCTGCCCGTAAAGCGGCGCAGGGTCTGTTTCGTTGCGCCCCACAACGGCGGCGGGCACGACTCCCTGAGCGAGATGCGGCGGTATATCGAAAGTGTCGGCGGCTTTGAGACGGTAAATGTCAGCGGCAGCGACCTGCGGCTTGACCGCTCCGGCGGCGGCGCATTCCTGCGCTCTTGCCTGCGTGCGCTGCGCTTCTTCACCGTCGGCGCAAAGAACCTTGCGACCTCAAAATTCATCTTCCTCAATGACAATTTCATGCCCATGGCGTCCCTGCGCTTCTCCGACGAAGCCGTTATCACCCAGCTCTGGCACGCCGAGGGCGCATTCAAAAAATTCGGGCTGTCCGCTCCCCTGACCGATGAGGTCAGGCGGCGTGAAAAGGCGTGCTCCGCAAGGCTCGACTATGTGATCTGCTCATCAAAAAATGTCGCCCCCGTCTATGCCGAGGCTTTCGGCGTGGATGAGAGCAAGGTGCTGCCCCTCGGCTCGCCGAGGACGGATATTCTGCTCGGCAGGCACGACTTCGACGAGCTGCGCTGCGAATTCGACCGAAAGCACCCCGAATGCGCCGGCAAAAAGCTCGTGCTCTATGCCCCGACCTTCCGCGACGACCCCGAATACGACGGCAAGCTGCTCAAAAATCTTGACGCTGCCGAATTCAACAGGCGGCTCGGCGGCACACACGCCCTGCTGATAAAGCTGCACCCGCAGCTCAATTCGGGTGCAAGCCTTGACGGCACTGTCGACGTCACAAGCGAGGATATCGGCGCTTTGACGATGATATGCGACTGCGTTGTGACCGATTACTCCTCTGTCTGTATGGATTTCGCCCTGCTGCTCAAGCCCTGCATCTTCTACGCCTTCGACCTCGCCGAATACCAAAAGGAACGCTCATTTTATTACGAATACGAGGGCTATGTGCCCGGCAGAGTCGTCACCGAGTTCGGCAAAGTCCTCGACGAAATACAAAACCCCCGAGACGGGCAGGCTCAGCTGCGCCGTTTCAGGGATTTCAACTTTGACTATATCGACTGCGGCAGCCGCAAGCGGATATTTGACGCAGTCATTTCAAATAACCTTTGATAAGCTCGGCGACCCGCTCGGCAGAGTGGCCGTCGCAAGCGCCCATCTGCCCGCTGCGGAAGCTCGCTATCCGCCCAACGGGCGGATCTTTTTTTGCCCTGCGGGCTGCATCGAGCAGCTCGGCGGGGTCGGTTATCATCTCGCCCGGCAGATCGTCGGGGAAATTCAGATAGAAGCCGCGCTCGTATTCACGGCAGTCGGGGCAATAGAACACCGTCGGCACGTCGAGCAGACAGGCGTCATAAATCACGGAGGAATAATCCGTTATCATCACGTCGCAGGCGGCGGTCAATTCAAGCGTGGATTCGCCCGAGAGGTCAAGAATATTCGGATATTCGCCGTCGAGCAGCTCGTAATCCATTATCGGGTGACGGCGCACGATGAATATCTCCTCCTCGCCGAGGGCGGCGCTGAGAGCGGCGAAATCAATTCGCGGGTCATATCTCACCTGCTTGCCCTCCGCCTCGCGGAAGGTCGGGCAATAAAGATACACCGTCTTGCCGCGAAATTCAGGGTGCCGTTTCCTCACGGCGTCACGCATTTCGGGCGCATTTTGCAGCAGCCGATCCGTCCTCGGCAGCCCTATCGGCAGGCAGATATCCTCGCTCACTCCGAAAGCGTGGGCAAAGGCTTTTCGGCACTCCTCGCCCGTGACGGCGACGGCGGTGTATTGCGAATGCGTTGCAATCTCCTCCTGCCTTGTCAGGCGCGAGGGGGCGTCCAGCCCGAACTTTTTGAAGGCTCCGCAGGCGTGCCATATCTGTATCAGCTTTTGCTGCGGCCTGAGCTTCACCGCGCGCATATAGCGCACATAGTCGTCGGTGACTATCACACGGCTCGTGAGCAGATAATAATAGATGAGTGGCTTTATACGCTCAGGGTGAGGCAGCATTCGCGCAAAGACGACCTTTTTGCAGTCCAAAGCGTCATAGACCGCGCGGCTGTTGTCAAGCAGCCGTCCGTTCGCTCGTATGGTATAGAAAAGCACCCTGTTTCGCAGCGGCAGCAGCTTGCAGAAGCCGCACCACAGGTGATTGAGAAAATCAAGTATGCGCCTGCGCGCCCTCGGCGACAGGAGCTTTTTGATCAGATTTTTCAACCGTATCACTCCGACATAATATAATAATGTATATATTATAGCATGCCGCCCGCACAAAATCAATTGCCGAGTGCCCCGACGTAGCAGCGGTAAAGAATTTTTATAAAAATTTGAAATTTTTTCGGAATTTGGTGTTGACTTTTACGGCGAATCGTGTATAATATATATCCGTAGCCCACACGCTGAGTTGCATTGGGGAATAGTGTAACGGTAGCACGACAGACTCTGACTCTGTTTGTTGGGGTTCGAATCCCTATTCCCCAGCCAAAAGAAGCACTTGCATATGCAGGTGCTTCTTTCTTTTTAAAACTTCCATGCACCACATTAAAATTAAACAAACCTCCGCTTCACAGTAACCATGTCGACAATTCCGAATCCAACCTGCTTCGGCGGGTTGAAATTCGGCGGTGATGATGGTATACTTATGTTGTATTACGGAATTCGGGGGTGCGGTATGAAGTTATTATCCTTCGGCGAGGTGCTGTGGGACATTTATCCCGACAAAAAGTGCCTCGGCGGCGCTCCGCTCAACTTTGCGGCGCATTTCGTCAAGGCGGGCGGCGAGGCGGACATCATAACCGCTGTGGGCAACGACTCTCTCGGTGCCGAAACGCTCGAGGGCATCCGCCGTCTCGGAGTGGGCACGGGCTGCGTTGCCGAGGTGAACGCACCGACAGGGCGCTGTCTTGTCACGCTCGATGAGAATTCCGTGCCGACCTATGACCTGCTGAGCGGAGTCGCCTATGACATGATCCCGCCGCCAAAGGACTGCGGCGATTTCGATGTGATGTATTTCGGCACTCTGGCGCTCAGAAGCAGCGAAAATCTATGCACCGTGCGCCGTCTGCTTGAAAAATGCGGAGGCAAAACGGTATTTGTCGATATGAATATCCGCCCGCCGTTTTACACGAGCGAGACGGTGATATTTGCCCTCTCGAACGCCGACATCGTGAAGCTCAGCGACGAGGAATTGCCGACTGTATTTGAGACCGTCTTCGGCAGGGAATGCCCCGCGGCCGAGGACGCCGCAGCTCAGCTCGCCGATGGATTCGGCGGCTGCAAGCTGATGATCGTCACAAGGGGCGGCGACGGAGCCTTCGCCTATGACTGCCGCGGCAAAGAATTCTATCGCTGCGGCGCGGTCAAGGCCGAGGTCGTCTCCACCGTAGGGGCGGGCGACAGCTTCGGAGCCGTTTTTCTGCACTCCTATCTCTCGGGGAGCGGCGTTGCCGACTGCCTTGCCGCCGCTTCGATCGCCGCCGCAAGAGTCGTTGCCTGCGCCGAAGCTGTGCCGCAATAAACAGAATATACCGAAAGCCGCCGATTCGGATTTTACCGAGCCGACGGCTTGATTTTATGCGTTGCCGCTATCCCCGGGGCGCTGCGGCGGGTCGCCCTGCGGCTTTGTCATACCCTCGGGCATTGACATCCCCTCGGGAGGGTCGCCGCTCGGCTTTGCGGGCGGGTCTCCGTCGGGCTTTGTGAAGCCCTCGGGCATAGACATTCCCTCCGGCGGGTCGCCGTCGGGCTGCATACCGCCCATGCCGCCTTCGCCCGGGGCTCCGCTGACCGTTGCGGAGCCGCCCGAGAGTGTGATCTTCGCCGCGTTCGTCATATCGGGCGACGCAATATCCTCTATTTCACTTGATATATCGTCCCCGCCGCCCGTCACGGCGGTGTCGTCCGAGCCGCCGGAGCCGCAGGCGCCGAGCGTGAATACAAGCATCACGGCGCAGAGTATCAATGATATAATTATGTATGATTTCTTCATGGCTTTTGCCTCCTTCGGATTTCTTGACCGCATTCTAACCCCCAAACTTAAAGCCCTCCTAAAGAAAAAACTTAAATTTCCTTTAGGCAGACTTTAGGCGGGGGCTTTATCATGTCGGCATAAGGAGATGATACGCTATGTCAGGCAACGTCAAATACAGCTTTGAGCGCTGTGAGAAAAAATACTTCCTAACTCCGCTTCAGCAGGAATTCCTGCTCTGCCGCATGAGCCGCCACATGAGCGCCGACAGATACGGCAAATATAAAATATGTAACATTTATTATGACACCGACGATTGGCGGCTGATAAGAGCCTCGATAGAGAAGCCCGTATATAAAGAGAAGCTGCGGGTGCGCAGCTACGGCGTGCCCGACGAGGGCGGCAGCGTCTTTGTCGAGCTGAAAAAGAAATACGACGGCGTGGTCTATAAGCGCAGGATAACGGCCGAGCCGGAGACGGCGGCAAGATTCCTGAGAGGGCTTATCCCGGGCGCACGTTTCGGTCAGATAGGTAGGGAAATAGAGTGGTTTTGCGAATTCAACCGCCCCGTGCCCAAGGTATTCATCGGCTATGAGCGCACCGCCTTTGCGGGCATTGAGGAGCCCGAGCTGCGGGTGACCTTTGACACCGACCTTCGCTGGCGCGGCTCAGAGCTTGACCTGCGTTCGGGCGACTACGGCGAGCTGATAATCCCGCAGGATAAGATCTTGATGGAGATAAAAATGCCCGGCGCCTGCCCGCTGTGGCTCAGCGAGGCGCTCGCAAAGGCAAGGGTCTATCCCACCTCGTTCTCAAAATACGGCACCTGCTACAGAGAGCACATATTAAAGCAAAATGTTGAAGAAATCAAAAAGGAGGCGCATTTCTGTGCTTAAATCAATACTCGGCTCGGATATCACTTTATCGTCATTTCTCATCTGCACCGCCGTGTCGCTGGTGCTCGGCATATGCACGGCGCTCATCAGTATGTTCCGCTCAAAATGCTCTCAGAGCTTCGCCCTCGCCCTCGCCGTGCTGCCCGCAACGGTGCAGATGGTGATAATGCTCGTCAACGGCAATATCGGCGCGGGCGTTGCGGTCGCAGGGGCGTTCAGCCTTGTCAGATTCCGCTCCGCCCCCGGCTCGGCAAGGGAGATAGCCTCGATATTCATCGCAATGGCGATAGGCCTTGCGACGGGCATGGGCTATGTGGCGATAGCGGCGATATTCTTCGCTGTCCTCGCCGCCGTCACGCTGCTGCTGACCTGCCTCGGCTTCGGCGAGGGGAACTCCGCCGAGCGTGTGCTCAAGATAACCATACCCGAGGATCTTGACTACGACGGGCTGTTTGACGATATATTCAAGACCTATCTCAAGAGCAGCTCGCTTGAGAGGGTCAAGACCAGCAACATGGGCACTCTCTATGAGCTGCGCTACCGCATAACTCTGAAGGGCGACACCGTGCCGAAAGAATTCATCGACGAGCTGCGCTGCCGCAACGGCAACCTCAACATCGTCTGCTGCAAGGATACGGGCAAGGACAGCCTTTGATAAATCATTGATTTTTTAACGGAAGAATGCTAAAATAGATTAAACCGAATGATCGGAGGGGATGAAAATGCGCTTGCTTATTGCGGAGGACGAGCTTGACCTTGCGGAGGCTCTGACGGTGTTCTTTGAGAAAAATCGCGTGCTCGAGTGCGGCAATGAATCCGTGCGCCTGAGCGGGCGCGAATTCCAGGTCATGGAGATGTTCATGCGCTCGCCGAACGTGGTTTTCTCCGCCGACAGGATAATGGAGAAGATATGGGGCTGGGACAGCGACGCCGAGATAAACGTCGTTTGGGTCCACATATCAAATCTGCGTAAGAAGCTCAAGGCCGTCGGCTCGGGCGTATCCATCTGCGCCAACAGAGGGCTTGGCTACATTTTGGAGGGCAAGTCATGATAAAACGGCTTCGCAAGCGTTTCATACGCATCACGATGATAGCCGTGACCTGCGTCATGGTCATGCTCGCCCTCATCGTCAACACGGCAAACTATATATCCGTCAACTCTCAGCTCAACGAAATGCTCAGGACGATAACCGACAATCAGGGCAGGCTGCCGCCTATGCCCCCTGTCGGGAGCGGCAAGCCCGGCGACAATATGGGCGGCAGATTCACGCCGGAGACTCCGTTCTCCACCCGCTACTTCGTGCTGCGCTACTCCGACGACGGCTCGCTGATAAGAGCCGATCTTGACAATATCGCAGCCGTCACCGAGGACGACGTGCAGACCTATCTTGACATTGCCTTGAAGCACGGCGAGGGCTACGGCTACAGCAAGGGCTATAAATACTATGTAACCGACAACGGCGACGGCCGCCGCATGGCGATATTCCTCGACTGCCATGCCGATGTGCAGAGCGTTATGACCATTGCGCTGCTCTCGGTCGCCGCAGCAGCATTCTGCATAGCGGTGGTCTATGTGATAGTCGTGCTCTGCTCCCGCAGGGCGATAGACCCCGTGGTGAAGGCCTCGGAGCGGCAGAAGCAATTCATCACCGACGCGGGGCACGAACTTAAAACGCCGATAACCGTCATAGCTACGAGCCTGAAGGTGCTCGAAATGGAGACGGGCAAGCAAAAATGGATAGACAAGGCGCAGGCGCAGACCGAGAAGCTCACCGAGCTTGTGAATTCCCTTGTCACCCTCTCGCGCATGGACGAGGAGGATTCGCCGCTGAAGCATGAGAAATTCAATATCAGCGACGCCGTCGGCGAGACTGCCGAATCCTTCAGGGATTTTGCCGCCGAGGCGGGGCACGGGCTTAGCATATCCGTTGAGCCGAATATCGAATATGTCGGCGACGAATACGCCGTTCGTCAGCTCGCTTCCATATTGCTCGACAACGCCGTCAAATACGCCGCCGAGGGCACGGAGATACGCTTCTCGCTCTCAAAGGCGCACAGGGGCGTTACCGTCCGCTGCTCCAACGAATGCGAGAGCCTTGACACGGCGGAGCTTGACAAGCTCTTTGACCGATTTTACCGCGCGGATAAATCCCGCAGCTCGGGCGGCTTCGGCATCGGGCTCTCGATAGCCCGCAGCATCGCCGAGGGGCACAAAGGCTCGATAAAGGCCGTCAGCCCCGACGGGCGCACAATTGAATTCATTGCAGAGCTTAAATAAAGAACGCCGCAGGCTGAAACCTGCGGCGCTTTTGCATATGCTTTACTTTTTGATGCTGTCGGAAATCAAATCGAAGAGAGCCTTGAATATCACATAGACCCTTGTGCTCTTCAGGATGAATTCGGCTCTCTGAGCGGCGGTGGTATTCGGCTCATACTTGAGCGGAGCGCCGCCCCTGTCGATAACTATCGGCTGGGAGAAAACCATGCCGTTCACATTATATATCTCGCAGCGGACATAGAGCATATCCGCCGTGCTCAGCGTGTCAAGGTCGAGCGTTGCCTTGCCGTCGGAAAGCTCCTGCTTTGCGATTATTTTGCCGTTCGCTATCCACTGCACATAGTCGGCGTTGTCGGCGCAAAGGGTGATCTTATGACCCTCGGTCGTGAGCGAATTCACCTTTGCAAGCGGCTGATCAACGCCCTCCGGCGCATGGACGTCCTGCTCGGGGCCTATTGCGCCGCTCGAAATTACGGTGTGCGTTGCACCGAAGAATTCGCCCCTCTCCATGCAGGAGCGTATCGACTCGTTCGACACCTCGTCGAGCATGAAATACATAAAGCAGCTGTTGAGCCTGCCCGTCGTGTGGGCGTCCGAGCCCGCAAAGCCGAACACCGTCTTGCCGTAGGGCAGGCAGCGGGTCAGCAGGCTGTCCCACATCACGCGGTCGTGTGCGGTCACCGAGGTGAAGCCGTTGACCGCCTCCACGCCAAGGCAGGAGGGGTAACGCAGCAGCTTGTCGGTGAGCAGATCGACGCTTTCGGTGTTGAATTCGCCTTTTTTATCGTCCCACACCGTGCCGGACCAGTCGCCGGGGTGGTTGATATGCGATACACCGCCGTGCTTCTCGACCAGCGAAAGCGCGTAATCGTAGCCGTTCTCAAAGCCCCAATCCATATTGCCGACATTCTCGGGCAGAAAATATCCGTTGACATGGCTCATTGTGACGGTAACGCCGTTCAGCTCGTTTGAGCCGGTCAGACAAAACATTCCCCTGCCCCTCGCCTCGCCCGTGGACTCAAGGGCGGCGCTGCCGTCGGTCACGGCGGCGAATTCCTCCGGGGTCAGCGGCTTCTTGTCATAG
>ERZ1034719.350-NODE-350-length-29186-cov-6.407435_pt1 | contig 29186 bp, 19 predicted proteins | sample MGYA00520703_ERZ1034719 | MGnify/ENA primary metagenome ERZ1034719 (study PRJEB33766, sample SAMN09781716) | gut metagenome | biome: gut microbiome | host: Homo sapiens | place: Madagascar | study: EMG produced TPA metagenomics assembly of the PRJNA485056 data set...
TAGAGCAACGGCCTACGAAGCCGTAGGTTGGTGGTTCGAACCCACTTCGGTGTATTTGCTCTGGATGTTGTGTTCGATGGCTGCACTCGATAAGCACTATATGGAATTAGCGCTTCGGTTGGCCAAAGACGCGGCACAGATGGGCGAAGTTCCAGTCGGCGCTGTACTCGTCGTCGAGGGGAAGCTCAGCGGTTGGGGTTGTAACCGTCGCATGGCGGACAACGATGTCTTAGGACATGCCGAATTGCTGGCGATCCAGACGGCTTCGAAGTCGGTGGCAAACTGGCGAATGATGCGAAGTACGCTTTATGTCACGTTAGAACCGTGCATCATGTGTACGGGAGCATTGCTCCAGGCGCGAATCGATAGAGTCGTGTTTGGGTGCCGAGATGCAAAGGGAGGCGCGATGCGTTCGCTCTATGCACTAGGTGAAGATCCGAGGCTCAACCATCGGATCAAGGTCGACGAAGGTGTGTTAGCCGATGACTGCGCACGATTGCTTCGCGACTTCTTTGACAAACTGCGTAAGAAAGACTGAGTTTTTATGGAGGAATGGCCGAGTGGTCGAAGGCGCTTGACTCGAAATCAAGTTTACGGCTTGCCGTAACAAGGGTTCGAATCCCTTTTCCTCCTTTTTTTTGGGCTTTTTTACATTGGAGAGGTGGCCGAGTGGTCGAAGGCGCACGATTGGAAATCGTGTATACCCGAAAGGTATCGTGGGTTCGAATCCCACCCTCTCCGCTCGAAGGCAACATTCAGGTGATGTGACGTAGAGGGGTTAATCCGCCAGGGTCGGAAGGCAGCAACGGTACGTTCTGAAGCGGGTACATCACCTGAATGTTGCTTTTTTTTGTTTTTCTACGACCTAAACACCTCCGATGTACAGTTTGTGCGGCGAAGCGACGCTTCGCGTCGAAATCAAAAAATCGATTTTTATCGCCACTTGCGTGCCCATCGCCTCGGAAGACGACGCCAAAGCCGCCATTGCGCGCTTGAGCGATTTATCGGCGACGCACAATTGTTGGGCTTATCGCTTGGGGGCGGTTTATCGATTTAATGACGATGGCGAACCCGGTGGGAGCGCGGGGCGGCCAATATTGGCGGCGATCGATGGGCAATCTTACGACGGCGTGTGCGCACTCGTCGTGCGCCATTTTGGCGGCATCAAGCTCGGCGTCGGTGGGCTCGTGCGAGCCTATGGCAACACCGTGGCAGAATGTTTGCGTTGCGCTCCAAAAAAGCCCATCATCGCCAAATCGCCGCTCGCGTTCGAAGTTCCATTTGCCGACGCCTATTCCATCTATGGCATCATCGGTCAGAATCAATGCGCCAAACTCGATGAATCGTATACGGAGCGCGGTTCGCGATTCGTCTTGCTCGTCGAAGACGACAAAATCGACGACATTCGACGCATCCTCACCGATGCGACGGCGGGCCGAGTCGAATTCTGCGAGCCTTGAGCAACGAGCATGAGTGCGATTCCAATTGCGGCGGCATTCGCATGACCAATTGCGGTAGCGTTCGCATGACCAATTGCAGCGGTATTCGCATGATTTTAGTTGCGAACAAAGCCCGCATGACCGATAAATTGCGACGGCGTATTCGATGGCATGAATACCGCTGTTTTGCTATTTCGTAGCGCGTTTGAGAGATTTTGAGAGATTTTGAGAACTTTTGAATGCTTGAGAAATTTTGAGAGTTCTTGAATGCTTGAGAAATTTTGAGAGATTTTGAACGCACTTGACCGCCATCTTGTAGAGAAACGGATAGATCGATGAAGAGAAACAAATTTCGTGCATTATTCGTTTGGGTAACGCTAGCCATAGCCCTCTGTGGCTCGATCGTCGGGTGTTCGTCGAATCGAAAATCGCCGAACGAAGTGAGCAATTCAGGGGCAATCGCCGAAGAAGATTTTGCCGATGCGGCAATTGCCGAAGATTCTTCACAAGCCCCCGTTGTATTCATGCCGTTTGAATTGCGAATCGAAGGGGCTGAATCGGGCGACAATACGAAGATCAAAGTCATCGTCACCTATCACACCGAAATCGAAGCGCATCCCGTGCTGTCGCTCAAAGTCGCACCGCCCAATGGCATCGTCGGTTCGCCGCAAGTCGAACTCGAACCGGGCGCGAACGGCGACGAGGTCGCAAGAGAATTCATCGTCACAGGGCATCATCCCGAGGTCGAGGCAACCGTCCGCTACCAAACCGATGGGTTTGGCGCCGAGATGCACGAATCCTACCCCGTATCCAATCTCAAGAAAAGGGCTCGCGAACGCGTCGCCGATCCGCGCAAGCCGTTGCCCGCCCCCATCTATATCGATGGGCAAGTCATCACGCACGGCGTCGAGGTCACGCCGCAATGATAGTCCAATCGATCGATTTATTGAATTATCGAAATATTGACGAACTCCACGCCGAATTTTCTTCGGGATTCAACGTCATCTATGGAGAAAATGCACAGGGCAAGAGCAATCTCCTCGAAGCCATCTATGCGCTCGCTTTTCTCAAGAGCTTTCGAGACGAAAAGATTGCGAATTTGATAAAGTTTGGCGGCCAACGCGCCGTATTAGGCGCGAGCGTCGTCGAAGGGAATCGACAACTACGATTGGGGCTCGAGTTTTTTCAAAAGACGCGCAAAGCCTACGTCAACGGGGTTCTCGTATCGAAATTTAACGATTATTTGGGGCTGTTGCGGGCGATTTTATTCGTCCCGAGCGACGTCGCCATGTTGCAGAATCCGCCCCTAGTACGCCGCACCATGCTCGATCGCATGGTCTTTACGCTGCGTCCGTCGTATCTCATCCCGATGATGCAATATCAAAAAGTCATCAAACAAAAATCGGCCGTTTTGCGGCTCGAAGTCCCCGATACGACGCTACTCGATGCATACGACGATCAATTGCGCGGGCTAGGCACCGAACTCATCGCCGCCCGGCTCGATTACTTGCGCCGGCTCCAGCCGTTTATTGCGCAAGCCTTTTCGCATATCTTTGGCGAAAATCGACATTGCGTGATTGGCTATAAATCGGCGACATATCGCGACGAAATCCGATTCGACGAAGCCGCACAAATGCCGCGCGACGAAGACGTATGCGCCGCCTATATCGCCAACCTCGCCACTTCGCGCGATAAAGAAATCGATCGCCGCCAAGTCGCCAGTGGCCCTCATCGCGACGATTGGACGCTCTACATCGACGGGAACGCCGCGCGCTATTTCGCGAGCCAGGGGCAGCAGAGAGCACTTTGCATCGCGCTCAAAATCGCCGAAATCTTATGCCTCAAGAGCGAAGCCCAAATCGAACCCATCCTATTGCTCGACGATATTTCGAGCGAACTCGACCCGATTCGACATCAAAACCTCTTCCAATTCCTCAATCAACTCACGGGCCAAATCTTCCTCACGACGACGTCGAAATCACACGTCCACATCGACAGCATCGGGCGATTATTTCACATTCAAAACGGAGTCTTGTACGGTGATTCTTGTTCGATATAATCGATATCATCGACCACTTAGAAATCGCCGACAGCGAGCGATGATTTCGCATTCAAAACGGAGTCTTGTACGGTGAATCTTCCACGATATAACGACGGCGTCGAACAAATCATCGATACGGTACGCAACTTGGGATTCGTCGACATGGCCGATACTTGGGCGCGCGATTATGCCCCTATCGTCAATGCCCCCAATATCCGAATTGCCTTTATCGGCGAGTTTAATCACGGGAAATCGTCGATAATCAATAGTTTGTGCGGGCAAGCCATCTTGCCAAGCGGCATGACACCTACGACGCAAATCGACACCGATATCGACTTCGACGCCCCCGAAGACTGCGTCACGGCGTGGTCGGGGGCAACCGAAATTGCCCAATGGTCGCTCGAAGAATGGAAGAAAAAAGCCGTCAAGCTGACGGCTGCCGCCATGCAAAAAGCCCCCATCTCGCGCATTCAAATCGCCTTGCGCCAGCCCTCCCCCGTTCCCATGAGCACATTTATCGATACGCCAGGGCTCAACGAATCGTCGCTATTGCGCGAATCGGGCATCGAACAAACCCTGGCGCGTGCCGATATCGTCGTCTTCGCTCTCGATGCCAACCAAGCACTCACTCGCACGGAGATGAATTTTATTTCGCATCTGGCAGAGAAGGTTGAATATAATAAGAGGATATTGGTGATTAACAAGTGTGACTACTTGGAAAGCCAAGATTTGTTGCAGATTTGTGCGCATGTCGAGAGTGCAACGGCGCCCATCTTAGGCGACGGTCTATTTTATATGATATCGGCACGTCGTCCCGAGTTCGGCGACTGGTCGGAGTTTTGTGCCGAACTCTCGGCAAGGGCGCAATCGGCGCAAGAAACCGTATCGGAAGACGCCACGCGTCGCATCGAAACGGCGTTGCGCCCCATCGTCTCGGGCATGCAATGGATAGGCGATCTCGTCGATAACATGTCGCGCGACGCACGAAACGCCCTCGCACGCCAATACGACGCCTCTCCCTACGCCATATCGCCCCAACAACTCGCCCAACACATCGCCATCATCGAAACGCAAATGGCGCAGTTCCAAACCGAGGTCCAAAACGATACGACGCGATTCGAACGAGAATTCCTCCGCGCCATCGCTCGCGAACTCGACAAAGCCAGCATCGAAGACATCGCCAATTACGTCGAAGATTTCATCGACGATGCCTACGCACAATTTGCGACGCGCGAAATCGAATCGTATACCGAAGCCCTCCAAAAGCTCTGCGCCGATACGTGGCAAGTCCTCGGCGGCATCCGAGACGAACAAGACGCCATCGACGTTTCGGTCTCAACGCGAGAAGCTATTTTCGACTCTGTCTTGCATAATATTCGAAATTCATCGCCAACAGGTGCATTCGATGCAACGCGCCTGCGCATCGCCGGATTGGTATTCAAGCCGATGATCGCCGGACGCATCGAACGCCCCGTGCGAGAAACGCTCTGTACCATGGCAGAAAAGGCCATTGCTCGGCGTAGCACGTCGTATCAAATCGCATTCCGAGCCGATTTATCGCGGTTTTGCACGGTCGTCGTCGGCATCGCCCGCGAACTCGGGCCCGCCTGGCGCCAGCACATTCTGCAAGTCATACGACGCCGGGCAAAGTAATCTCAGCCATCTTTTAGACACTTTTTAGCCACTTTTTAGCTACTTTGGCGCCGTCGTCAATCGCGCGACAAACCCATGATATAAGGATCAACTATGAAACGCCCATCTATCTATCGCGCTTTGCGCACGACATGGATCACAGCGGCCCTCATCGCATTGGCCAGCTGCCTCGCGGGCTGCGAAGAGTCGAAATTGTGCTCGCAAAACGACGACTGCGAGCCCTTTTGTCTATCTTATGCCGGCAATACCTTGTTTTTCGCATGCAAAGAAAACTCTTGCGTTTGCCTTGCAAAAGAAGAAATGGCGTGTACGGGCGAAGAGGGCGAAACAAAATGCACCGAAATATGTGCCACATTCGCCCCCGACAAAAAGCCCGCTTGCAACAAAAACTATTGCGATTGCACCTAGATTCCTAACGATTCGTCACCTGGACGCGCTGAACCGGCGTCTCGATCTTCGCCTCATCGATCTTGTGTTTCACGCTATTGACGAGGCGCTCGCGGACCGTCCAATAATCGCCCGTGGCGCACCAAACGCGGACGCTCCAATCGACCGACGTCGCCGACAAATCACTCAAAACGACGCAATGCGGCTCGCCATCCAAAATCCCCTCGATCTGGAGCGCAGATTCGAGCTGCTTGCGCGTTTCTTCGATATCGGCACTCGGCGACACCGACACCGACACATCGACGCGACGCTTCTCAAACGCCGAAACGTTCTCAATCGTCGATCCATAAATCTTCGAATTCGGCACGATTATCCGACGATTATCGGGCGTCACGAGGTCGGTCTGGAAAAAGTCAATCGTCTGCACCGTCCCAGAATTCCCATCGACCGTCACAAAATCGCCAATCTTAAACGGGCGGAACAAGATGATCATCAAACCGGCCGCAAAATTCGACAGCGTCCCTTGAAACGCCAAGCCAACCGCCAAGCCCGCCGCACCGAGAATCGCCGCCACCGACGTCGTTTCGATACCAAAAATGCTCAAACACGCCAACACGACGACGATCAACGTCACCCAGTACACGCCGCGACCCAAAAATTGACTCACCGTCTCGTCGATCTTCGACCGCCCACACGCCTTGCGCACCAGCTTGCTCAGACCCTTCGCCACCCACAAGCCAATCACAAAAAGTGCAATAACGCCAATGAGTTTGAACAAAAATCCCGTCACTGCCGACACCGATATATTGCTCAGCAGTTCGCCCAAATTAAAATCTTCCATACGGTTTTCTCCAACAAAAATGTGACGCACCGCGTCATTGCGTGCGCACGACGTTCTACTCGGGCTACACACATAAAAAACGCCCTTTGCATACTCGCATTTGTGCATATAAGCATTTTTTTCACGATTATGCAATGGCTCCGTCTATCGGATCACGCCGATACGACTCCGCGGTGCGCCTATTTCTGGCGAAATACGGCGCACTTGGCGCGCCTATTTCTGGCGAAATACGGCGCGCTTTCCGCGCTATGTGCTCCCTGCCGCCTGCTTGCGGCAGGGAGCACATACGCGCGGCTTTCTTGGGCTGTCTTCACGGCCAAAATCTCGCGATTCCATCGCCATACACGTGCTTTCTCAATACTTTTTGCAGCACACACCTCGTCGAATTTCCCTCTGCCATCGACAAATATGCAGGGTTTTACGTGTATTTTTTGCCAATTTATGATACTCGATTCCATCGACTCGTGTTTTTCGCTTTTTCGGGGTGTTCCATGGACGTCCAAGATTTCATCAGAAAACTCAGGCGCATCGAATTTCATACGCGAATGCGTAGCAAAGAAGCACTTGCGGGGACGTATCACTCGGCGTTCAAGGGGCAGGGCATGACGTTCAGCGAGTGCAAGGCTTATGAGGATGGCGACGACGTGCGCTATATCGATTGGCATGCCACGGCGCGTCAAAACGGCGTCTTCGTCAAACAATTCATCGAAGAACGCGAACTCAGCGTTTCGATCATCTTAGACCTCTCCGCCCCCATGCATTTCGGTTCGATCGGCCAGCTCAAAGTCGAAACGGCTATCGAAGCCATGTCGATTTTGGCCTTTAGCGCTCTGCAAAATAACGACAAAGTGAGTTTGTTGCTATTTAGCGAAAACGGACTGAAGTATATTCCACCTATCAAAGGAAAATCGAATATCGTTCGAATCGTTCTCGAAGCTCTGAAATTTTCTCCATATACGCCCGATAATTCGCTCTCGCTCATCTTGTCGAAAGCGGCGACATTTCTCAAGCGGCGAAACTTAGTCTTCATCGTGAGCGATTTTTTGCACGAAGGATTCGACAATCCCTTGCAATTGTTGGCACATCATCACGAAGTCATCCCCGTCGTCATCTCCGATCCGATGGAATCGAAACTGCCCGATTTGGGTTTCGCCGTCATTCAAGATCTCTACGATCAATCGTATGCCATTGGCGACACGTCGAATCCACGCATTCGCGATGCATACGCCAAGAGCTTCGAAGAACGATCGCAACGCCTCAAAAAGCTCTTCAATCGACTCAATTTGACGACGGTGCGCGTTTCGACGACCGAAGACATCTTGCCCCCGATCTTACGCGCTTTCAATAAACGTGCATCGCATGTCTAGGGAGGCTCGAGTTTGATTTTTGCCCGTTTGCCTCACACCATCCCTGCAAATGCAGTCAATAAACATCGGAGTTTTTCACGGCTCGTGGCGCTGTGCGTGCTCGGAATAGGTGTGCTTTGCCCTGGGCTATGTGTAGGCTACGAAGTCGTTGGCGCCAAATTCGATGCTTTAGAATACGCACACTTCTATGCCAATCCCCCGCTCAAAGCCCCCATCGTCGACAAACACGATCCATGCCGCTACGCGCTCGAGTCGGCGAGCGTCGATACGCCAAAATCTCGCGTTCTCACGACCATCACATACGAATTCGTCGTTACCCTCGATAGCTCGTGCCAAGTTCGCCCCGCCCTCCCCAACCACGATGCAGTGACGTGTGCGCCTCCCGAAGTCCAAACGACGATAAAAGACCCGCAAACGCTACGCCATAAGTTTACGATATCGTGTCAATTCGCCCGCCCCGGCATATTCTTTACCACCCCATTCCAAGCCGAAGTATTCGACACGCATGGAACCCAAATCGGTCGGCATTATCCGGGCAATATCCGTATCGACATCGAAGCCATCGCCCCCTCCTATAATCTGGCACAACAAATCTCGCCGCAAATCCCCCTCAAACCTTGGAAATCGACGATAATTCAAGAAGTTCTCGTCGCCATTGCGGCTCTCATCTCGATCGTCGCCATCGCCTTTGCCTATTTGTTGTTGCGACATCCAAAGCCCATCCATCCCCATACCGAGCGCATATACATGAAACCAATCGAAGCATTTAATGCCCAGATTGCGCCGCTACTCGACATTGAACCGTCGTCGATCGAAGAAAATAAAGCACTCTACGACAAGTTGGCTTTCGCCATGCGCGAACTCATCGATGCCCTATTCGAATGCGATGCGTTCAACCGAACGACGCCGCAGATCGTTGCGCAATTACGCCATAAACACGTCGATAATTCGATTTGTGACGATGTCGAACGAATATTAAACGAAATCGACCGCATCAAATTTACCGATCTGCCGACGAGTCGCGCTGCGACTATCATGCTCATGCGAGATATGTGCGAATGCGCCCCAAAACTCGATGAAATCGCACATTCAGAAAAATTCAAAAACGCCCAAATCATCGCGCAACAAGGCGAATGCGAACGTCAAACCGTTGCAGAATCTTCAAAAGGCGATGTCATTGCGCCAAACGCACAAAACGCGGCAAATCCAGATATTGCCACCAACGTCGCCATTTCGACGCCCTCCCCCGGCGATGCCGTCGATCCATACGCCACATTCCACCCCATCAGCGACGACCAATCGCCACTCGATCGAATCGATCCACGCAATCCGATGCGCTTTGCACCACCGGGTTTGGCGGCGATAACGCCTAAAACGCCCGACGAATCGCTCATCATCGACGTCGCATTCGACAATAGCACGGGCTGGACACCTAATCCGCATCGCCCCGTCGAAAGCGATATATTTGCGCCCCACTCCCAAGACGACGGAGGCTCGAAATAACGATGGATTCGTTCTTCTCCTTTTTTGACGCCCTGAACATCGAGTCGTTCGAGCACCCCATCGCCCTCGTGCTCTTAGCGGCTGTCCCCGTCTATCTCACATTTACCATCTTCCACCCAAAATTCGTCTCGCGATACTATCGATTCCCGTCGTTTTTATCGAGCCAACGCAAACCGCACACCGCAACCCCATCCGATGCCGAGCCCGACGATTCATCGCCAAAGCCGAAGCATACTCTGCCCTCGCACTTGCGACTCGTGCCCCATCATCGATCGTTCCGCCTCGTCATGCTATGGGTGTGCTCGGCTTTCTTTGCCCTATCGATCATCTGCCTGGCAATTGCTTTGGCAGGGCCACAGGGCAGATCCGCCAATAATGCACTCTATACGGGGATCGACATTTATTTTACCGTCGATATGTCGGCTTCGATGAAGGCCTACGACTTCAGTCTCGAAGAAGTCAATCGACGCTACGAACAAAACATCTTCACGCCGACGCGATTCGACATCGCACGTTCGACGATGCTCGATTTCGTCGAATCCAGAGCTCGACAATGTTATAATACGAGGTTATCGACGGCGCGTTGCGATCGCGTTGGCGTCGTTCTCTTTGCTCAAAATGCCTTCATCGCCACGCCGCTCACAATCCACTACGAGAGTTTATCGCAACAACTCAAATCGCGACGCGTCGACGATATCAACGCATCGCAGTCGGCCATTGGCGATGGCATTCTCAAAGCCGTCGCCAGCCTCCGACATTCGACGTCGAAATCCAAGAGCATCATCCTCATCACCGATGGCGACCGAAAAGGCGGCCGCATCAGCGTCAATCAAGCAATTTCCGCCGCACAAGCCTACGACGTCAAAGTCTTCCCAGTCCTCATCGGAAAGAACAATCGAGCTGTCTTTGGCTATACCGATATCGGCGGAACGACGACTTTCCACGAATCGAATTTCCCCGTCAATTTCGATGTCCTCGAAAACATTGCACTACAAACGGGGGGGCGAGCTTTCCGCGTCGCCGATGGCGCCGATCTCAAGAAAAACTTGGGCGATATCCTCGACGCCCTCGAACCCTCGGCACAATCCGAAATCCAAGCTCATGCCGTCAAAGCCGATATCAGCCTCTATTACGCCTTAATTGCCCTCATCCTCGGGCTCTTCTCGTTCACGCTCACCGTCATCTTCGTCCGACACACGCCATAATGCGATAAATCCTCATCACGCGCCATGTTTATCGAATACTGGAACAATCCCAACATGATCTTCTTCCTCATCCCGCTCTTCGTCGCGATGATGTGCTATTCGAGTGCAATATTGTGGAAGCACGCGCGAGTCTATGAAGTGGCGTGTACGCTGGGAACGGCTAGGCGACAACCCATCAAACCTGTCGTCTCGCGACTCGTCGCCTACGACGTCTTATCGCTTGCCGCTATCGCCGCCATCACATTTGCATTGCCGCGATTTGCGATCTTTTGGAATTTCATCATCATCTTTATAACGAGCGTCGTTTTGGCGCGCATGCATACGCTATATGGCTTGCATCTGCGCGATAAATACGGGTTTGCGAGCAAACGCGTTTCGCAAAACTTCCGCATATTGCGAGCGAGCAATCACCGTCGCCGCACGTATTTCCTCATCATCTCGTTGGCTCTGCTCATCTTGGCTGTCATGGAGCCCTACGAAAAAGAAAAGACGACGCACCTACAACGCAACGACTTGCGCACGACGATTGCCTTCGACTTATCGCGATCGATGGACGCCACCGACTACGTGCCAACGCGATTCGACGCCGCGCGCGACGAAACGATCCGCCTGCTCAATTCTAGCTACGGCGATCAAATCGGCATCGTCTTCTTTACACACGAAGTCGTCGCCAAAATCCCACAAACACTCGATGCCTCTTTTCTCGTCGCCGTCCTCAACGAGATGGATCCCTCCGAGCTCAACGCCCGTGGCACCGATCTCAACATCGCCCTCACCGCCGCCATGTCGACGTTCGACGAACGCGTCGACAATCCCAATGAATTGCCCGACGATCACCGAAAACGGATCCTACTCATCACCGACGGCGAAGACCATTCCGACGATATCGAACAGACGATTCAAAAACTCATCGCGCGACATATCCACGTCGATATCATCGCCGTCGGCACCGAAAACGGTTCCGAAATCCTCGATGCCAAAAAATCACCTATGCAATATGATAATGCCCCCGTCATCTCGCGTATTCAAACGGCTTTCCTCGAAGATATCGCCAACCGTACCCAAGGCCATTTCACTCGCCTCACATCGCCCAATTCGGCCACCGCGCAAATCCTATCGAAGTGGAATCTCGTCCGCATCGATATGACGCCTCAAGAAGAAGCCTCTGCCTACTACCGTGAACCCCTCCACGGCTTCTTCCTCGCCGCGTCATTCGTCTTCATGCTGCTATTCTTCTTCTCCCCCGTCTTCATCTACATGACGAAGCGACTCTTCAACTACCGACGTTCGAATCAAAAACGACACGAAAACGACGACGTTTTCGAACATATTTCATAGATGATGAAACACTTTTCGACGAAAAAAACGATCGCTCTTTGCCTCGTCAATGCCATCGCCATCGCCGCCATGGCGTGCAACGAAGCGGCTTTCCAATCCGATGAAACGCAGTTCGAAATCTTCGAACAGTCGATTGCGAAGGACGATTTCGACGGCGCGATGCGCTACCTCGACGTCGTCTTGCCAAACGCAAAAAATCTCGAAGATAGGCAAACCATCGAATATAATAAGGCCGCAACCGAAATCCTTAGCGGAAAATGCGACGCCGGCGTCACCCGTATGAAGGCGCTCATCGATAAAGCAAAAGAACATCATTCGACGCAATTCGTCCAAGCCCCGCTTCTCTTCGATAAAATGCCCAACGATATCCACATGGGGGCACACTATCTCATCGCGACGGGGCTCTTGTGCCCGACGCGCCCATTCCCGCCCCCACCAAAAGAACATATCGAAGAAGCTATCCAACACCTCATCCATCTCATCCAATATGGCGAAGATCATCGCGATCTCCTTAGCCTCACCTATGCGTTGCTCTTTACCCCATGCCAAGCTTTCGTTTCGCCTAACGAACCCCAAAACGATTCATACGAAACGGCGCTTTCTCTCGCCGGACTCCGCGGCATCATCAATGAATTTACACTTTGCCCCAATACGAGCCGATGGTTCCTTTTCGAAGCACGTCAACACGAAATCTTGTCGCTCTTCATCAAATTGCGTTCCCTCGATCGCAAATTCTGGATCGACGATTCCAGCCGCCTCCCCTATTCACAAATTCAAATCGCCCTCTATAAAGCCCCCAAAAATGGCGAAAAAATCGGCTCCCCTATCGGGACTTTTGCCATGCCCGAGCCAACCGATATCCCCGCACCTAACGACTTCGTATTCTTGCGACAACAACTCAATACCCCCCTCTTCGAAGTCGAAGAAGCCGGCGACTACCTCGTCCAATTCTATACAAAAGACAACGGCGAAGCTCGCGTCACCCCGGTCTTCAACAAGTGGATAAATTGCGCCTATAACGACGACGAAACGACCTATACGGAAGACCTCGTCCAAATCCCCATCAAACTCGAACAAGGGCGCGTGTTTCCCCATCAGATGATTTGCCCATCGCGACCTGACCTCTACAAAATCGAACTCGAACCCCATCAATCCGCCATCGTGTCGTTGCGTTCGCCAAATGCAAAACTCATCGAAAATTCGCTCCACATCGACATTAAAGACAAATCGGGCCGATCATTCCTAGCCAATTGGCCAAACGATTCTTCGATAGATCCACATAGAATAGATCCGCATAGCTCGACGAAGATAATTCCACATTTCGACGTCTTCAAAGGGACTTTCCGGCGTTCTTTGGCTTTCGAAGAGTATTTCTATACACTCCACATTCTCATCGAAAACGACCTCGATACGCCCAATACGATTTCTATCGCACTCGACGCCACAAAAGAATCCGAGGGCATACAACACAGCATTGCCATCGGCAAATCACTTCCCTGTAGCAATACGCCACACAATCGCATCGTCGAACGCACGCTCCCCGTCGATAAACTCAACGACGACGACGTCTATTTTGCCCCTCCCGAATGGCTCTGCCCCAACGATGCCGTCCGATATAAACCTACACTCCCCCCCAATAAAAAACTGTTCAATGCAACGCTCACGACGAGCGTCCTCAGCCACCAAGCCATCGCAAAAGACGACTTCAGCTTCGATGCCTACATTACACTGCCTCCCGATAATCAGCCGTTTACCGCCGAACCTTCGACGCAAAAGATATCCGACACATGGCGTGGACCTCACGAAATCCTCGACTACACGCTACAAAAGCCACTGATGAAACACACCTTCATCGAACTCGAAATGCAACCACGTGCCCAAGGCTTCGCCTTTATGATGCTCACGCCCCCCACCACCAACGACGACGAAAAAGAATCTCAAGAACAGCAAGACAAAAACGACGAAAAACAACAGCAAGATCCCAACAAGCGCGATAAAAATCCGTCGAAAGACGAAAATACGCCAAAACCCGATCCCGAAAAGCCATCAGAAACGCCGCAAACCCCAAAAGGACAAGGCGACGACGCCCAAGGCAACGAATCGACGCCAAGCCCCGACGACGGCGACGGAAATGCCCATCAATTCGATCCTGCACAAGCTGAACGCGACTACGTCGACACATTGCTCGATAACATCGAACAAGGACAACTCGAAATGCCTATCCAGGGACAGACTTATGAAAAATTGCCCAAAAAAGATTGGTAGCATGGCGACGTATCACCGCAAAGCGGCGCCCTTCCTCTGCGGCCTCGCCGCAGCGATTCTCGCCGCAAACCTTAACCCTACGCCCACCCACGCTCAAGCCCCATCGCCAGCCGTTCAAGCCAACGCCGATAACGACATTCGAAACGCCGCCAAAGCATGCAAACAAGGCGATCCCATGTTCATCGAAACCGACACACGCGAGTACCAGATCTATCTGGGGCAAACATTGCGCGTCGATTACGCCGTCTATATCGAGGCTTCGCGTGGACAAGTCTACTACGACGTCGTCGAACCCGATTTCAAATTCTGGTATTCGATCGAAGGCACGACGCCGCGATCGAGCTACGTCTCGATCGAAAACAAATCGTATCAAAAAGAACCTTTCGCGACCTATTACATTACGCCATCAAAAGTAGGTCTCTTGCCATTGCCCAGGCTCTTCGTGCGCATTCCATTCCTCGACGATAAGCCATGGATCACTTCATCGCCAAAGTTTATCGAAGTCATTCCCCCACCACAGCCCATGCCCGCACACTATGCCATCGCAAACGTCGGCGACTTCAAAATCGAATCGAAGATTTCTGCCACGCAAACTCGCGTCGGGCAAACTCTCGTTCTCTATTTCACCATCACGGCAAATACGTCTTCTAACGGCATTGCCCCCGTCCCCTACCAACTCAATAAACTCGAAGCCAATTTCAAATCGATGGGGCTCGTGCGCGACAAAATCTCCGAAAAAGCCGACGACTCGGGCGTGCATACGACGATCCAATACCATATCCAGCTCATACCACTCACCGCCGGTACCTACACGCTCCCGCCCCTGTCGATCGTGACATTTCATCCCGCAAAACACAAATACATCACCGTCTCTTCGGCGCCCATACAAGTCACTATCGATCCGTCTAATATCGTCGAGTCCATTCCACAAAACGATATATCGCTCGCCGCTTTCAAAGACGACGTCATTCGCCCCATCCACTTGATACGTTCCGATCCCTACCCCAACAATCTCTGGATCTATGTATTCATTCCGCCTCTCATACTCATCTCTATCATCTTTGCCACATCGTGCCGCGATAAACGGAAAAAACGCGCCGCTAAAGAAGCACAACGACGTAATATTAAAAAACTCGAAGACGCATTCCTGAGCGCGACAAACGCTCAAGTTCAACTCCGATGCCTACGAGAACTCGCAAAAATCATTTTCAATGTCGAAACCCGCGTCTGCTACGACGATGTCATTGCACAATTCAAAGTCATCATCAAAAAAGAAGACCAAGACACCGCATTCTCCATACTCCAAAAACTCATGATCAATTCGGCTAGCTCGCACACGCCTCTCACCGCTAAAGAAGCTATCGATATGTTAAGTGTATTGAGGCATTATTATGATTAATATACTTCATACATACTATATATATATATTATTCGCTTGTATATGTCTCTTCCCCATTCGAGCTGCTGCCCAAACGCCCCCCTCGCAATCGATACAACAAACCGACGACGACGCACTTGCCAAACTCCAAGCCCTCGAAAAACGCGCAAAAGAAAGCTACGACAATCGACAATATACAAATGCTTTCACGCTCTATCGCGAATACGAAATACAAATGCGCAACGCGGGCTACGACGTCATACAACCCGATTTGCTACACAACCAAATGCTCGCCGCGCTCAAAGCGCAAAAGTTCGGCTACGCCATCGCCTACCTGCAACAACTCGAAATCATCGCCCCGTCTCACGACAATCGACAAAAACTCGCCGCTCTACAAAGCCTCGTCGAATACAACATCTCTCAACAACACCCCAATGCCATCTTCGTGCGCGGAAAAACCGACGATTTCCAAACTTGGCAACGCGTACACCGCTATTCCAAACCCGAGCTATTCACATTCATGATCGCCATTTGGGCGGCTTTTTTCCTCATCATCGGCGCCATCTATCTCCTCCCCTACTTCTACGACCGAAAACCGCAAAAACTCTTCCTCTCCCTCATCTTGCTACAACTCCTGCTCATCTGCGCCCTCGTCCTACTCATCAGCAACAGGCAATCGACCGAAAACCTCCAATTCGCCGTCTTGCTCGATAGCACGAGCCTGAAAACCGATATCTCCCCCAACCCAAAATCGTTCGAAGAACCCGGCTACGCCGAAGGGCTCATCGTCAAAGTCATCAGCCAAAACGCCGATTGGGCTTTCATCGAACGCGCCGACGGAAAAACGGCTTGGGTCTCCAATACCGATATCTACAAACTCCGATCGGTCGATCGCGCCACCATGAACCTGGGCATCAAAGCTTATCGCGAAAGCCGAAACGAAACCGTCACCCCAATGGATTGAAATGGCACGATCCCGCCCGCGCCAAATCGGCATATCGCGACCAGCCGCAAACCCTCCACGCCCGTCGCTTGACAAATCAAAGCATTCGAGCGTATACAGCTCGATTTGGTCGCCCAGTGGGCTACTGCGGTTTTTTCAGTCAGATGGTGCACACATCGTCGGACGTTCCGGACTTTCGTCGTGTACGATCTTTATAAAGTGGTATGACAAATATGATTCGAGTTTTATACGTAGCAACTGCATTAGATTCAAAAAATAGCATCGCAGCCGAATTAACTAAGGCTCTTTCCGATGCCCGCGGAGACCTCCAAATCGACCTCGTCGTACCCCATACCGATACTATCGACAAAGGCGTCGCCCCATTGGCAAAACGCCTCGTCCATTGCCAAGCTCAAATCGATGGCTCCGCACGCGATATCTCCGTCCTCGAAGGCCGTAGCGATGCCCATGTTCGCACGTTCTATCTCGATGCCCCCGAAATCAAATCTGGCCTCTCGCTCGCCGACGACGCCGGCATCATTGCCACCGCCGCCTTCGCACAAGGCGTCTGCCAATGGTTGATCAACTCCCCCATCGAATACGATATCGTCCATTGCGAAGGCTTGCTCACCGCCATGGTCCCCCTCTATTTGCGCACGATCTGCGCAAACAACGCTCGCGCCGCTCATGCCAAATCTGTCGTCACGCTCAACGGCACCGAAAACAAAGCCACCGTCGACATGGCGTGGATCAATCGACTCGGGCTCCCGCAAAACCTCACCTCGAGCGAAGGGCTCGAATTCTACGGCAAAATGAGCATCCTCAAAGGTGCCTATCTCTACGCCGATAAACTCGCTTTCCCCAATCACATCGTCAAAAACAACATCGAAAAAAGCGTCGGTTCCGATATCGGCATGGAAGGCGTCCTCTTCAGCCGACTCGGCAACCTCGAAACGATCCGACTCGGCATCGATACCGATAAACTCAATCCGCGCACCGATAAAGCCCTCGATGCCAACTACGACGACGACGATATGGCTGGCAAAAAGACGTGCAAAAACGCTCTCACAAAATCGTTGTCACTCCTCAAAAATCGCCCCGTCGCCCTCTTCATCGGTGCGCTCAATGCCGAATCCGGCATCGATCTCATCAACGATATCCTCGACGATGTCATGGCGCAAAACGTCAATCTCGTCGTCGTCGGACGCGGCGATCTGGTCTACGAAAACGCCGTCCAACAATGGCACGACGACTTCAAATCCCAAATGACTTGGATCAAAGACGCCAATTGCGCCGATATCCGCAAACTATTGGCCGGCGCCGATATCTTGTTCGTGCCCGCCAAACACGAATGCGGCTGCCGACTCCACCAAATCGCCATGCACTACGGCTGCATCCCCGTCGTCCGCGCACTCGGCGCCATGGCCAACGACATCGCTCCAGTCGTCGACATCGATGCCAATATCAACCACGAAAACGGCTTCGCTTGCGCAAACTACGACAGCGACGACTTCTACAACATCGCCATGGATGCCATCGACCTCATCCAAACAAACAAATGGAAGACCATTTGCCACAATGCCATGACAAAGAATCTTTCCATCGCCGAAACGGCTAATGATTGCATCAAAGTTTACGATGCGTTAAAATAGCTTGGTCATTCTTACGTTTTCGTTCAACGTCGTTCGTGGAGGAAAAGATGCCCATTTCGCAGCAATTGCAGTCCATTGTCGATTCGATCGCTACTCTCAAAGCAGGAATCACAGCACAACTCGACCAAGTCGAACAAGACGACATGGTCATCATTGAGCCTCTCAATTTCTGCACCATTCTCAGTGGTTTGCCCTCGTTCCGAAGACTGCCGGGCATCCCCGAACACATGGGATTCGACCCAAACTACACGTGCGACTCGCCCGAAAACGCACAAGAACTCCGCTCCTACCTCGAATCCGTCTTCGGCATTAAAGACGCCGATACGCTCAACACACAGCGATACGAGTTCTTCCACACCTTCAACGAATACTACGACTTCGCCTCCGAATGGGACGGCACGCCTACCGTCGACGTCGACACGCTCTCCGACGACGGTAAACTCATCTATACAAAAAGCCGCGATTTCGCTTACTATTTCCGCGATCTCGTCGGGCAACAAGGCTTCCTGGCTTGGGATATCGGCGAGCACGTCATGCTCATCCGAGCCGCCTACGCCTGCGGTATCCTCACTCAGTCGCAATACGAAGACATGCTCATCCTCGAGGGCCGACAGTGCAACGAAATGTTCGCCAACTTCGGCGATTTCGCCATCTCCGCCCTCTGCGGTGCCGTCTACTACATGTTCGTCACCGCCGGGCAATTCGAAGAAGACGGCCTCGCCGAATTCCTCGACATCAACATGCGCATCGTCTCAAAACTCTTCAACGACGGCGTCTGGGCGCTCAACGCTTGGTGCGAGCAAAACTACAAACAACTCGCCATTCCTTCCGACCAAATCGAACGACTACTCCCCGACGCCTACCTCGGCATGAACGCCGTCGCCTCCGACCGCATCCTCGTCGAAGGATACCGCATCAGCGTCATGCTACGCGAAGAACCCAAATCGCCACAAGATACCGGTTGGCGCTTCTTCGCAGGCGACGAACCCGAAGACTACGTCACCAATCCCGCCAACTTCGGCATCCTCGACATCAACCTCATCGTCAACTACTCCGCCGACGTCATACCATTCCTCGAAATGCCCGTCGGCACGCTACTCACCCGCAACGACGACGACGAATTCGTTTCATACGAAGACGAAATCGACCTCAACGGCGAGTCCCCCGACGACATCGACCCCGAAGCATTCGGGTAATCGTTCATCCCAGCCCAACGGCTGGGATTTTTTTTCGCCCACCAACGCCACCTCGATAACTGCATGAAATTCATACTAGCCTCACAAAATCCGCATAAAGCACAAGAATTCGCCCAAGCATTGACTTCAATTCAGATTTCGCCCTTCCCCATCGCACTCGACGTCGACGAAAACGGCTCCACATTCATCGAAAACGCCCGCATCAAATCCCGCGCATTCGCCACCGCACTCGCACAAAACGCCATCGCCGACGACTCCGGCCTCTCGGTCGACGCGCTCCAAGGCGCACCAGGCATCTACAGCGCGCGCTACGCCACACTCCCACCCGACATCGACCCAGACCCCGACCGCACCGCCGCCAACAACCGAAAACTCATTCGCGCACTCGCACAAACGCCCCCCGCACAACGCACCGCACACTTCACTTGCGCACTTTGCCTCGTCATCGTCGCGCCCGCCGACATCCAAACCACCCTCGAATCGCCCGCACTCCGCGCCGCCGCACAATTCTACAACGCCACCGGCACGCCCTGCCCTGCCTCTGCGCCAATCGCCGACATCGCTCGCGCCGAAATCGCCTTCGAAGCACACGCCTACGGCACCATCCTCGACGCCCCACGCGGCACCGCCGGCTTCGGCTACGACCCACTCTTCCTCAGCGACGACACGCACACCACCTTCGCCGAACTCACCTGCAACCAAAAACTCTCCGTCTCGCACCGCGGCAAAGCCATCGAACACCTCCGCACGCTCTTCGCCCCCTAATCCCCCACCTTCGCAAGCGTTCTTTTTTTTGGGGCTCCGCCTATTTCGCTGCGCTCAATACGGCTACGCGGCTACGCCTATTTCGCTGCGCTCAATACGGCTACGCTGCCGTGCTATTGCCTCTCGGCAATACGCACGGCATTTGACTTTCGTAAAGATTCGTTGCATATTGGTATTGGTGGGAAATCCCACTTATGACTTTGGAGGGAATCAATATGGAAGCCTGCAAAAACTATACAGTTCACATCGACAGCAAAAAACGCGTGACACTACGAGGGGCTGCCTACCAGTACTATAATGTGAGAGAATACCCAAACGGTTGTATCATTCTCGAACCTCGAGAATTAAAAACCCCAGATTCGATTTCTGCCCAAACCTTACTCGACATCGACAGAGCAATCGCTAATTTCAAGAACGGCGATATCTCTGAACCTATCGATCTCTCCGATTTCTCATAAGGGCATATCATGGGATTTGCAATTCGAATGGGTATTCCTGAAATGTTTACGCTTTGGACAAAACTCCAAACAAAACACCGAGATGGGACGATTAAAAAATCTGATGAAGAACTCTATAAAAAATGGGGTAACGCATTGAAAAAACTATCGGTTGATCCATTTTATCCTGGATTGCAAACCCACGAAATCCCGCAATTATCTAGGCGATATGGAGTTAAAGTATGGCAATCTTATCTGGAAAACAAAACCAGTGGAGCTCGACGAATGTATTGGGTATACGGTCCAAATCAGCAAGAAATTACGATCATTGCTTTAGAATCGCATCCAGAAGATGCTAAAAATGGGTCTTACGACAGAATTACGTTATCGGACTTGCCTATATAATACATACGCCAAGCGTGATCCCCCTCAGATGATAAAAAGTAGAGAGGGATACAGAACGCGAATCGTATGAATTAAGCAAGACGACAAATCGCATCGAGCAATACTGCACCGTAACCAGTCGCTCGCTCGCCATCCCAAGCAGGGCCCGCGATATCGATATGTGCATATTCCCCGCTATATTCCTTAGCGAGGTGCTTTTCGACGAAATGACCCGCACAAGACGATTGTGCATTCATCCGATCTTTGCACGAATTCTTCATATCGGCGACGTCGCTCTTGAACTCTTCGATCAACATATCGGGGGCATATAACATCGGGAACACGGGTTCACCACACGCGCGCGAAGCTTCGACGATCGCACTCTCGATCTCTTCGCTTCGCGCCAAAAGACCTGCATGCCGTTTGCCCGTGCACATCAACTGCGCTCCCGTCAACGTCGCGACGTCGACGATGAGATCGGGCGAATAATGCGAGCTCGCATAAGAAACCCCATCGCCCAATACGAGCCGACCTTCGGCATCGGTATTGTTGATTTCAACCGTCAACCCCGAGTGCAGCGTAATGACATCGTCGGGGCGTAGCGCATTGGGACCAATCCCGTTCTCGGCCATGCACAATATACCCGTCACATCGCAGTCGAGCCCCGTCTTCGCCGCGAGCAAAACCGCGCCCAATACTGCCGCCGCGCCCCCCATGTCGCTTTTCATCGTCGACATGTGCTCGCGCGGCTTGAGGCATAAACCACCCGTATCGTAAACGAGCCCTTTACCCACCAATGCAATACGGCGACGAGCTTTTGCCGCTCGGTACTCGAGCGATACGAGGCACGGCGCCGCCGTGCCACTCTTGCCCACGTGATAGAGCCCTCCAAATCCCCGCGACAAAAGATCGTCCCCTTTGATTTCTTCGACTCTAATGCCCAATTTTTCTGCTTCTTTTCGAGCAATCTTTGCAAATTCTTCGGTATCGAGCTCCAAAGTTGGCATATCGACCCAATGCGCCACCATCGGCACGATTTCGGCAATTGCACCGAGTCGACGCATCGACGCCTCGTCTAAATCATCGGCAATCGCTATCGCATTATCGCCATCGCACGCTTCAAACTCGCCATCTTTCTTTTCCGTCTTTTTGCTATACGTCGGCTTCGAGCGCAAAATTGCCGCTACGACGCCTTCATACGCCTCGACCGAATCGTCGTCGAGCGCGACGACAAACGCACCATCTTTGGCAAACGACTTGGCATTCAAAGCTTTTCTCGCCCCAAATACGTCTTGCAACGGCATATGCCGCGACTTCTGCTCGCCCAACACGACGACCGAAAGCCGCCATACGACATCGGCCCCACTGCTATCTTTCTCTGCCCCCGTGCGATACAACGTAAAGCTCTTTTCTTTCGCCGCCAACATGGCATGCGCCACTTGCTTCGAATTGTCGTCGATACCCAGCGACGCCAAAACCGATTCGACGCGCTTGCCCGTCGCCAATACCGTCGCATTGCGATTCGACACATCGAGTGCATCTAAAGATATCACGCGAAATCCCATTTCTTAAACTCCTTCTCACTCTCATTATCGTAACTCACGCGCCTTCTCCCGCGCATGCATCGCTCTCATAGCACAGTTACACGCCACGAGAAGACCAAAAACGACGAAATCCCCTCGCCATCTCGGACTCGGGGATTTCTGAGCTTTAACGACGAGAACCAATCCTAACCGACGGGTTCTTTATCGCCACACATGACATGAGCTTATTGCGCATAGACGATGATATCGTCGAGACGCATCGCTTTCATACCGACATCGCCATTGCCTATCGGGGCAATATGCATATCGAGTGATGAAACAGGCGTCTCAAACACCAACTCTTTGTTTTCCCACAAAGTATCGGACGAAATGAATTTCGTGCTCGATTTCGATGGAGCGCTTCCTTTACCAAACGAAATCTCGCGGCCAGCTCCCATCACGTTAAACGTGACTTTCGTAATCTTCTTATCTGTAATCTCTCCCGTAATCACAAACGTACCGGCACGATAATCTTCTTTCATCGCTGAATCGCATTGAGAAACAAATGCATCCGTCCCCAAGGCTCCGAGTTTTCCATCTTTGCCCTGAACGAGTTTGAGCGTCGCAGCCTTGGGATTATCTTCACCACAATCAGGGTTACTATATGACAGTGTTAAGCCAGTCTCATCATTGCCTTCTGTATTTTTGGGATGCACCATTTTGTCTACGATTTCACTTGTCTTCGCGATACCCGAAAAATCCCAAATGGCAACAGCTTGTTGCGGTTTTTCAACAACTTCTGTGCTATCTTCGGTATCTTTGCAGGCCTTAACCTCAGAATTCATAATGCATCCAGGCTCATTACATTGACCAGTACAAGCCTTGTTAATGCACTCAGATAATTGTGATTTAGTACACTTATACGTTACATCTCCATCAACGACACAGACAGTTCCATCTCCTTCTTTGCATGTAGAATCGGCTTTGCATTCACACGCTTCAGTATTATAATTCACGTTTGTTCCGTTCTCAACGACGACGATAGAAGGATTATCCTTGCATGCATCGGTATACGATTTAATACATTCTTCATTTGTCACCCCCTTCCCCCAATTGACAATTTCAGGATTCATCTTGCACGCATCCTTTTGACTTGACGCATGAGGTTTGCAAGCATCATTGGCTGCCTTGATAATCTCTGCGGCCGATGCATTAGCATAAAGCGCATTGAGTTGATTATCCTTACACACGACAATGCCGAGCTGGTTACACTTTTCATCCGAGCACTTATGGTTCGATATACGAGCATTTGGATTATCAAATGAGCCTCCAAGGCAATCCTTATTCGTCGGATAATTGCCTAAAGGTTCGCTCTCGGCTTCGCTAAGCAATTTACGACAAACGCTGTGTTCAGCCATAAACTCTTCGACCGATTTATCGCCATAGCTCAACTCGGGCATTGTGCGTCCTTCTTTAGCCGCGACCCACAAGCCAGACATGGCGACTTCAGTACTCTTCAACTTACCACGCCCAGACCATAGACCGTTCTCAATTCCATGAGCGCAAAGCCCTTGGCCATCATCACAAGTCGACGCAGAAGATGTCAGTTTACCACTACCAGCAAGATTCATGTGTAGGCTCAAATACTGCTGTTCTGCCAAACCATTGATCTTTGTATCCAATCCTTTAAGCGCTGTTGCGCATAAAGCATCGATGACACTTGCATCAATTTTGATGCTTGTAAGAGGAATCTTCAAACCATTTTTGAGACCAAACAGAGTTGAACACTTCACAATGGATCCCAATTCAATTTCATACGTTTTCTCATCGATAGCCCCCTCAGGTAAGAGTCTACCAATGAGGCTCATAACGAGTTGTCCGTAGCTCAACTGCAATGCCATCGACGGAATGATTACCGTATCAGTACCAAGAGAGGCACCTGTTGCAGTCCCCTTTACCGTTGGACCGATATCAATATCTTCATTGAGGTATGGCAACTGACCACCGGTAAACCGTAAAGTCGTTGCCATATTATTGAGACCAGCTTTGCGATCGAAATCAATCGTTCCCTTTAGTTTTATGAACTGAACTGAATCGATGAGCTTGCACATGTTATCTTCCAAAGCAACTTTGGTAAAGGCTTTGTTGACGAGTTTTGTCAACAAGCTAACGAGCAAAGCGCGAGCCTTGTCGCCGAACTTGAAGCATGTATCACATCGATCCTTTCCAGCTGTCCAGTGATAAACTTTTCCACAAATACAATCGCTATTTTTATAGATGCGCTTAACAGTAATTACTTTATCTCTATAAGGATCTTTGCAATTAGTACAAGTATTCCAATTATACGCAGGTCTGCACTCACCTGAACTATTAAATATACCGCCATCGTAATTTGTAGGATTAAAGCTGATACAATCTTTTTCAATACAACACTGTTGATGTGCAGTACTTGAAATATCGCTATAGAATGAGCCATTCGGCTTGCAAGCATTTTCTTTGATTGGCTTGCCTGTCTTGTCATCAATCTTGGGTTTTCCCGATTCATCGAGAACATCTTTATTACCGACGAAATTGCCAAAGCCATAGATGCTCATGCACCCTTCGTTTTCGCCAGGATTCTCTAGAAGTTCTTTAGGCAAAAAGAACTTCTCTATCTGACTAACGATTTTCTCACCGGGGTTCTGCCCAATATAATAATTGTAAAACCCTTGTATCTTGCACAAGAAACAATTGATATCGCCGGCCGAATTACCTGCCACGCATTGATCTGGCGCGACCAACTTTCCATTTTCAACCTTGCAACCTTTTGGAATCTCGATAAGTGGACCAAGATCCATCAAGCTTTCAATTTCATATCTGTCGTCAATGATTTTCGGAATATCTTCCATGGTAACATTGACATCCAATGTCGACGTACACACTTCATCCTTAACCACCACTCCATCTACTTCTCTGTCGACCTTTTCGCATACAGGCTTGTCTAAATAAAGATTATCGACACAACCATATTGCATAGGTGTATTACCATTAAACCGGACAGCATAAACCATATATCGAGAAGTGTGATTCGGAACTTGAACTTCTGCTACACCCTCAGAAGCGTTTCTCTGACACATTTCCTGCTTGATCGAATAATACTTTCCATCTTCTTTTTCAAATTTAACACTTTTCCATCCTGCAGGCACTTGTGCAACTTCACACGCTGTCTTTGCTTCTGGCTTTTCTTTATAAGCAAAGCGATTGTCGCATTTATTATAATCATTCGACAGAACGTAATAGAAGACATCACCGTTATCTGATGCATCGGTGCTCAATTTGAGAATATTCTTATCCGATTTTCCGGCCTCCAACAAAGACTTATCGACGATGTGGAGCATCTTCGAAACGGGAATCATCAACCCCGTATCATCGACGTAGTTGGGGTGAGAGACTGAAAGTTTATACGATGTAATGACCGAACCCGTTTTGAAGAAGAAGACGGTCGTGCCGTGTTTCGAGCTCGTGCGCTGTTTATCGGATGTAAATGCGCCATCGGCTTCGGGGGCTTTATTGGCGGTGACATAGACCGTATCGGCAACGCTTTCGATGCCGTTTGGTGTGCGTTGTTGCAATTTGACTTTTACGCTTTGGAGCGTGCCAATGTAGGAACGAAGCGGATCATCGCCCTCGAACGACAACAACATGCAACCCGCAATAAATTTATCCTCCTTTTTACCTTCACCAACCAGGTTGCCTGCAAAATCTCGGCATTCACCAGTATCTTTCAAACAAGCAGGATACTTTGCGACATCGCATGCCACCGTCGGCAAACTCTTGTTGACGTCGGGTTTTTCGCCGTGCGTTTCGGTGCCCTTGTCTTTGTCGCAATAGATATACGTGCGCTTGAGCGCATCGTTGCAATTGACAGCTTCTTCGGTGCATGGATTGGGATCGCAAACGCCCAAACTTTCGGCATTAGCAGTATTACAGCAGATGCCTTTATTGCCGTCTTTGTCGGTGCCGGTCGTATCGCCTGGCAAGATGGGATCGTCTTTTTCACTGGGACCAGGGATACTGCCTTTCGAGTCGTTGACTTTGATTTCAAATACAGCAGGGCGCGTTTTGCAATCTTTTTTGCAAGAGGCATCTTGTGTGGCATTCGGATGGAAGACGCTCACGTAGTATGTCGCACCGTAGCCCGTGCCGGCATAGAACTGCGACGATGCAACGCCCGTATAATCGGTCGCCTTGACCGTACTCAACAGCGTACCGTTGTTATAGGTCGATTTGCCGCGCGTCAGTTTCCAATACGTCTTGACGTTTTTGACGATGCTCGGGCGATCGGAGCCGCGAGCGCAGACGAGAGCTGCGTTGAGCACGAGCGTGCGAGCAATCGGCGTCTCGATCGACGATGTGGCGAGCGATTGATTATTTTTTAATGCCTCACCTGTCATGGCGAGCAACGCATCGCCGTTTGAATTTTTGACCTTTTCGACTTCGTCGGGGTCGACAAAGAGCGTGCAGTGCCCGAGATTGGGGTCGGGTTTGCCCATATCGCTCGGTGGCGTGACGGCTTCGCCGCCTTCTTTGAGCACGGAGTCGTCGGGGCTGTCGCCTTCGCCACTGGGCATATTGATGACGTTCGACGTGGCAATGGGGATATTGGCGGGCATGACGTCGTCGTGGCGTAGTTGAATGTAATACAGGGCGCCAAATGCCTTGCCCGACCAGAAGTTGAGGGTTGCCTCCTTCCCCGGATCAATCGAGAAAGCCATGTTCTCGACGTCTTTTGATCCGACGCGCAACATGGCGTCGTTCGACGGATAAGAACCGCGAATCAGCGTAGCCGTCACGCCTGTGACATTACTCTTATTCGGTTCGCTCGTTATCTTGTCGCGCGCTTTGACGTAGACGGGGAATTCTTCGCCAATCGGCGTCGACAATTTTCGATTGTAGAAGTGCTGTTTAATGTCGTCGCTCCAAACGAAACGATATCCAGATTTACAACCAGGCAGAGTTGGGTCTGTAATGCATTCGTCGGGAGCGACATCGACTTTGCCATCGCCATCGGTGTCGACGCCTTTGTTTACGATAGCATCATTGCCATCTTTATCTTTGCCCTTGTCGAGCACGACGTTGATATTATCGAGGCACGCTTTCCCCGACCCTTTGCAGACGCCTTCGCTACACGTTGCACTTTCGGGCAATGAACATTTCAAATCGGGGGTATATTTTGTATCGTTGCAATTGCAGTCGCCATCGAGATCGGCTTTGACGGGCTTGTCATCTTTACCGATGATCGACCAAGTGCCATCGGGATTCTTCTCAAATGTACAGATGAATCCATTCTCTGGGCATTTAGCCGTCCCCTGCCCATCTAAACAATTAAAAGTGCATTGCGGATCGTAACATTGTTCGTAGATGCTACGAACGGGCTCACTGCAACCATCAGTTCCGAAGATCTTATCGATCAAAGACTTCGTATCTGTTTCGTCGAACTTGCCACTGTCGAATTTGCCGCCAGGATCATCAATATCCTTTGAAACCGTGGTCGTGATTTCTGCGTCGTTGCCTTGCTCGCCCAACGTATCGGGGGCGACAAACGTATCGATTTGATACGAAAGCGGCGTCGCCTTGGGGTGGAAGAAGTTGAGGAAATAGCGCTCGTTATAGTAATCACCAGTGGAAATTTCGACCCAGAAAGCGCCGGTCGCATCGGTTTTTGAGCAACCCGCTTGATCTTTGATCTCGCCATTCATGACACCGATGGCTCGTGCCGATTTTCCATCGAGAGATCCCGATGATTTGACGCGTTTGGAAACGAACTTCCAGCAGACGCCTTCGTTTGGCGCCTCTGAAAACTCTTCAGAAGTTGCACCGGCTGAGCCTAGCAATTTGACGCGCAATCGCTTTTTGCCATCGACGAAGAGCTCTTGTTTGAGCGGGTCTTCGTTGACGATTTGGACGAAAGCTTTATTGCTCGTGATATCGGAATAGCCTGGCGGAGGCGTGAGGTCGTTAGCCGTATCTTTACTGCCCTCGAAGAAGTCGCCATCGCTCTTTTGTGGGAGTTTTTTGATCTTAACATCGATCGCAGCCATTTCGACGTCGGCTTGCCATGCATTGATGTAGTACATGGGATTATTGCTATACATCGAGCCGGTGTATAGACGCACGTGGACTTCGCCGTTTTTGTCGGTATTGGCGATGATTTTCGTCGGCGTTTTCTTATCGACGGGGTTCAAATCGCTATCGACGATGTCGATAACGCCGTCGGCGCCTTCGGGGCGCTCGAGCACGATGACGACGCGTACCCCTTGGAGGCCTTCTGGTTCATTTGTGTCGCACCCAACGCTCTTTTCGACGCCCTTGAGCACGAATTTGACGTCGACGACTTCGTTGACAAAAGCCTCAACCTTGTCGGGGTCGCCCGTGAGCGAGCTTTTATCTGCGCACAGCTTACCAGCTTCGCCCAAGTCTTCTTTCGAAGGCTTTGTCTTCGGGTTTGACGAAAGTCCGTCGCTTTCGCGTCCGAACGCATTTTGATCGTTTTCTTCTGCAGGGGCGAATTGCGATCCGTTAATCGTCACGCCCTCGCGCGTCTTGCGACTCTGAGCATAGTCGCTATTGGCACATCCCGCCAAGCCCGCAATCCCTAGAAACAGTAGACCGCGAGCAACAGTCGTTTTTCTCATCGTTTGCCCTCCTCCTTTTGTGAATAAAGCAAAAATAGACGGAACAATTTTAGCGAAAACGCCATCAAAGCGCAATAAAATGCACAGTTTTTTCGCACAACGCAGCAGACCACACTCCCTAGATCTTGGAGCTCCCCCCTGGCCTGTTGATCTATCCCTTGTTTGGTTTACAGTTCAAACACAGGAGAACAGAAG
>ERZ1034719.351-NODE-351-length-29121-cov-6.548166_pt1 | contig 29121 bp, 23 predicted proteins | sample MGYA00520703_ERZ1034719 | MGnify/ENA primary metagenome ERZ1034719 (study PRJEB33766, sample SAMN09781716) | gut metagenome | biome: gut microbiome | host: Homo sapiens | place: Madagascar | study: EMG produced TPA metagenomics assembly of the PRJNA485056 data set...
TGCGCGTGCCTTGAGTTTGATTTGGTGCAGTTTGTTGGGGCGTTTTGAGCGATGGATGGGGGAGTGTGCTTCGGTATATGAGCGAAGTGCGGCGATTTGTGAATATGGATATACGCTTAATATATCGGGAAGTACCCGACACGACGAGTTGTGCGGCATTGGAGCGCAAATTGAAGAATATTGCGCCTGTGCAAGAATCGATAGATGGCGGCAAACGGCTATGGTTGTCGTATATGCCCGAGACGGTTTATCGTCCATTTGCAAAGCCGCGAGCATTCGATATTCTCGTGGGGGCGACGCGATGGAGCGATGGAGAAATCGAAGAGTTCCGCATGGGGATGGGGGCGGTACCGAAGCGGTGTTTGATTTGTCGGAGTTTTGCGAGTGGTAGCCGTTCATCGACCGAAGAAAATACGATAATCGATGTATTATTTGGCATAGTATTCGAAATCATGACGACGACGTCGGCGCTTTTATGTCTCGATAGTGCGACATTGAGACGGATATCGGGGACTGATCCGGCATGGGCAGACGATGACGATGAATCGTGGAAGGCGCAGATTTATCGGTACCCGGGGCAAATATCGGAAATCGCGCATGAGCGATCGGATGGCGATTTGTGGGTCGAATGGATCGTCGATGCTCGCTGGCTACGCGCTTGGATCGATGCTAAGAATCGCCATCGTGGTGTAGAGAAGAACGACGAGTTTTCGCGCTTTGCGTCGCTCGATTATACGGCGACGTAGTTTGCCGTCGAAAAAAGAGCGGAGCAGTATTCGTTATGCAGAAAAGAGCGATGAATTATCGCGCTTTGCGTCGCTTGATGATAGATCAACGTCGTTTATCGTCGAAAAACAGCGCAGGTAGCATTATTTGTTAGGAGACGACGACTTGATGTCGTATAATATGCATGCCATTATCGAATAAACAGAGGTATGTTTCTGTATGAAACGAAGTGGAAGCGTTCCACCGCCTTGAATTTTATACAACAATTATTGCAGAAGGATAAATCGCATGCAAATCGTTCCAGCACTCAATAAGATCATGGGCATTCTCGATCAAGAAGATCCGACGAAGTATTTGAGCTCGCTTCTTTCGTTGTTGGGGAATATGGAAAAAAGCGCAGCACGTAGTGGTCTCGACGATGAGATCCTCGATATGATTCACGATTATACCGAGGCTTGGACGGTCGAAGGGGCAATCGAGGAAGACATCGATTCGTTTGCCGAAGAGACGTATGCTATCTACGATGCGATTGCCGAAGACGACGAAGATGATGAAGACGACGAAGACGACGAGGATGACGATTATTAAAACCTCGCTTTGCGTCTGTGAGATGTCGTAGGGCGTATGTCGTGCGAGCCGTATGCAAAGGCATGGTGCGTGTTATGGCTCGTACATCGTTATGATGCGCTTTGAGAGGGCATATATCGCTTCGATTTGTTCTGGTGCTATGGGGGCAAGACCATAAGTGGCCGCCGATATGGCGTTGCAGAAGTCTTGGATATCGCTCGACAATTGGGCGCGCTTTTTGGGATTTCGAATCGACGTGGCGTCGAATTCGCGAGCGAGTCGTTGCGGAGTGATTTGCCCCCAAGATATATCGTCGGTGCGTAGTAGGTGGGCGGCGACTTCGCAAAAGCATTGGCAAATGCATTCTCGGCGGGTCGCAGGGGATATTTCGCGGCGATCGGCGAGAGTCATTTCTTCGATCGGTGGAAACGCCGCGCCGAGGCGGATGGGACTGGAACGGCGTTTTCGCTTTTGCTTTCGGATAAAAGCCGCCGCGCCAAATCCAGTGGCGATGGCAAAGCAAAGTGCAAAAAATGCCAAGCGCATGTGTTCGAAGTTGTTTGTATTGGGAACGATGAGCAGACCATGTGTCATGGGGGTGTCGTTCGTATCGGGGCAATTGAGCGCGTATAATATTTGATGCGATCCTCGATATGGTAAATAAAAGTCGATGCTATCGTTGATGGGCTGAATACGATGCGTTTTTGAGCCATTTGTGATGTCGAATATCCATGTACTTGGTGGAATTGTCGCATTGGGTGAACTGCCCGAATAGAGCGGTATCGTCGATAGATCGCATTGGGCTTTGCGATTGCCGAGCCATTGGGCGAGATCTGTGGGAATGTCGCATCGCAGATGAATCTGGCGATAGTTGAAATGATATTCGCAGAAGATGTAATTTTCTGAATTTAATACAAAAAATTGGCTTTGTATCGATTCACGTTCGATGCCGAAGGATTCGATGGTGCTCGCTTCGATCGTCGCAACGCCTTCGCCTAAAGCCTCGGGCGTGAGTGAGATATTTGCCGATGCGACACCGGGTTTGAGTGTGATTCGTTGAGATTCGTCGCCCGCAGATGTGATCCAAGTCGTCGAACGATCGAGGCAATCGGTTCGCGTGAGCGTCGCTTCGAAACGATTTGGCGGGATGGCAACCGATCCGATTGGAAATGATATGTTGGCGTTTGGCTTGCACGACGAGGCGCGCAGATCAAACGAAGTCGACGATTCGCCATAGACATCGTTGCCGTCAAACGTCGCCGTGAAGCGATATATGCCTGGGGCAAGGTCGATATGCGCCATAGCGAGGCCAGAGGCGTTTGTGATGGCGGTCGTTTGGAGTCGATCGCCCGAGCTGGGGATGAGTTCGAACGATAGATGGGCGTTTGGGATGGGCGTATTGGCGTCGTCGACGAGTTGGATGGCGATGGTGCCGTCGCGGTAGGGGAGCGATGGCGCCAATAGTCGCGTATGCGATAAGACCCAAATTTCGTCGCCTAAGCAATGATTTGGCGCGACGGCACTCGCCGTTGCGATGAGGATAGCGCCGAGAAATTGGTTTAATTTGATCATTTCGTCGTATAAAGTGTGCCATACAGCTCGCATGTATTTTGTCGATGCGTGCTAAACGATGAAGTATTGGTTTGGGAGAGGTGAAGATGAATGTCGATTTGTGCCAGCGACTCGAAGATGAAATATCGAAAGTATATATCGGAAAAAAAGCCGACGTCGATGCCTTGGTCATTGCCCTGCTGACAGGCGGGCATGTTTTGATCGAGGGATTGCCAGGACTCGCCAAGACGACATTGGCTCGCGCTTTGGCGCAAGCCGTCGATGCAAAGATGACGCGCGTGCAATTTACCGCCGATCTCATGCCGTCGGATATTACGGGGTCGAGTATTTACAACATGGCGACGGGCGATTTCAAATTTATCGAAGGTCCGATATTTACGAATGTGTTGTTTGCCGATGAAATCAATCGCGCGCCAGCGCGGACGCAGAGTGCACTTCTCGAGGCGATGCAGGAAGCCCAAGTGTCGGTCGACGGGAATACGTATATGCTGCAAACGCCTTTTTTCGTCATCGCCACACAGAACACGATCGACGAACGTGGCGTCTATTCGCTCCCATTGAGCCAGCTCGATCGGTTTGCGTTTCGCATAAGGTTGTCGTATCCGAGCGAGGAAGAGGAGGAGCGAGTGATTATGCAGGCAGCCAAACCGCTTCGCGTCATCGATCCCGTTATATCGCCGAAAGATTTTAAGGAGATCCAAGCGGCTATCGATGCCATTTATGTCGCGCCTGCTGTCGGGCGTTATATAACGCAAATCGTACGTGCGACGCGCGAACATGCGCAAGTCGTCTATGGCGCAAGCCCTCGAGCGGGCGTGATGATGTTACATGCAGCTCGAGGCCATGCCTTTATGAACAAGCGCGATTACGTTTGTCCCGACGACGTCGCACAAATCGCGCGTTATGCTCTCAACCACCGCATCGAAACGACGTCGTCGGCGACGACAGTCGATGAAGTCATCGACGATGTGCTTCGTCGCGTGCGCTTCGAATAGAAACGGTCACTTTTTGACGTGAAACGACTGCCGATGGATGGGCGTTGGACCGAGCTCTGCAAGTGCCGCTCGGTGCGCGGCCGTAGGGTAGCCGACGTTTTTGGCAAATCCATAGCCTGGGTATTGTCGATCGTAGGCGACCATGAGATCGTCGCGATGGACTTTGGCGAGTATCGAGGCGGCGGCAATCGAAAGGGAACGCGCATCGCCTTTGACAAAAGCGGTTTGGGGATAGTCGAAATTTGGAATTGTTTTGTTTCCGTCGACTAAGATATGGAAATCTTTGGCTTCGGGTGAATTTAATGCAGAAATGACGGCGAGCGAAGCGCGTTTCATGCCCCAAAGGCATGCTTGCAAGATATTGCGTTCGTCGATTTCGCGCGGCGTGATATCGATGACGCTAAAGGCGGCGGCGCGAAGCTCGATTTCGGGGACGATGGCACGGCGCTTCTTTTCGGTGAGTTTTTTCGAGTCGTCGAGGTGGGCATAGAATGGATCGTGCCAATCGATATCGATGGGAAATGCGACGCAAGCGACTGTTGCGGGCCCAGCGAGTGGACCGCGACCGACTTCATCGCATCCCAAGAGCCAACTTTCGAAGCCTTGAGATCGAAATTCGCGTTCGATCGAAATGTGCGGATCCATTACGACTTGCTCCGTTTTGAGCTAGATTGTTGGGCTTTGGCGTTTTCTTGGATATGTGTGAGAATGACAGCCAAGACTTCGTCGAAATGCGGAATGCAGACGAAAGCCGTAAACAATCGCACGCGAACAGATTCATCGCCGATCGTCATCTTGAGATCGGCACCCGATTTCGGGTCTTTTAGCCCAGCCGATTCGACGTCGAGCGATGCCCAAGGAATGGAACGGATGTGGTTTCGATCGTTGCCGACATAGAGATTGGCGTTGTCGTATGCCAGAATGGCTCGTTTGGCAAATAGTCGCCAGTATTGGGCGACGATGAGGATGGCGATGCCAGCCATGGCAAATACGGCCGAGACGATGATCCATCCCCACGGATCGAATTGCGTCGCGGGATAAATGCCCGCTGCAATGACGAATAAAAAGAACGCGCCAAATTCCAAGCTCCGTATGCCGTTTGTGTTGAGCACGTAGTCGCACGTTTTGACGTTTTCGCGCTTGGCGATATCTCGAGAAGTGAGTGTTTCCATAACCAAATGTCGTAATCTGTCGAACGCATGCCTTGGTGTGGTGATCGATTTGAGCGATCGACACGGGCACTCGTTATTACAATAGATCAGATCGATTGGGCAACGCCAATTTGAGCGCATCGATGGCGATGAGAGAATCATAAAAAAAGCCCCTGCACGGGGCAGGGCTTAGCGATGTGGATTAGGGAAGAGGATTATTTTTTACGCGTGGCGTGGAAGAAGCCTCTGATGGGCTCATCGGTCGTAGTGCCATCATTGTTCTTTTGGTCCTTCATGAGCTGGAGGTTCCATTCACAACGATTTGTCTTGAGACCATCTATGATTGCTTTTGCAGAGGTAAAGAGATCGTCGCCCTTTCCGATATTGACATAGCTCGTTTCGCCGCCGCTGTAAATGTTGCAATCCCCCTTGCTGTCGAGCGTAAATGCACTTTCTGAGCTACTTTGGAATTTATCGAGTTGTTTAAATACGAGTGTATCGAGTTGCGACAAACCTTGTTCACAAGCATAATTACCAGCGAATTCTATGCCTGCGGAAACCCGAGATGCACTGATGTCAGGTTTAACAAGATAGATAATTGCTTCGAGGAATTGATAGCAAGGCTTAGAGACTGGTTGCGACAACTTTTTCCAGCAAACAATTTCCCCGTCGTTATTCTGAATATTGTAGCAATCTTTCGTAGTATCATAGGTGCCACTTTCAAGCTTTTTCTTGTATGCGCCAATAACTGGCTCGAAGACTAGGTTTGACAAGAAGCTACCAATATAGAGGTCTTTACCATTCTTATCTTTCTGTACGTCATATCCCTTGACAGCCGAATCGAGTATGCCGCTGGAACCAAAGATAGCAGCGAATAAGATGGAAGCCCATTTGAAATTGAGACTGTGGGGGTCGATTGTCAACAATCCATCAGCTTGAGTGCTATCGATTTCTTTAATCGAACCATTAAAAGTACCCGTCAAAGAGTGGTCGGACAAAAGAAGTGCGCGACGGCAACGTGGATTTTTATTTTTATCGAACGGCATTGCATATGCATTTCCTTTGCAACCTTCAATTACACTCTTACCTTTTTCGATATAACTCCATTGGTAATGCAATTCACTGTAATTAACGTTTGCATTTGCATACAGATATTGATTTTCGACGCGTTGTTGTGATGGGTACGTCATCGTACCAACGACTTGCATGTTTTCGACCAAATCCGTGACGTCGGGACCAACCATCCTCAAGATCTCGTACCACGAATAGCTATTGGATTCGACTGGGGACTTCAAATAGCCTTCAAGCCAAGGTTTCAAGTAATCATAGCCTGCGGTGAAACCAACAGCAATTATGGCATTAATAACTTTTTTAACATCTCCATCTGCGACGCTAGATAGACGATCGACGCTATTCACCCAAATGAAATTGTAGAGCGCTAATATTGGATCGTTGAATAGCGCAGAGATCCAAGTAATCCAATCGCCAGCAACCATTTTTTCAGCAACCGGCATGTGATAGTTCTTTGCAGATGTATCAAAGCCTGTGGTCTTTGTAAAACCGCTTAGCAAATTGAAATTAGAAACGACATCGTATTCGCCTTTGAGATCGATGGGGAGTGTATCGAGATCGAGCGTGACGATTGGCTTCATTCGGTCAAAATCGACGCATTTATAGGCAAGAATGGGGGATCCGTTTGTTGCAGAGGCATAGCCAATGACAGCCGATTTGCCATCTGTAACATCGACTTCGACGAACGTATCAAATTTGGCGAGTGGATCACCCGACGAATCAATATTTTCGGCATTAACCTCTCCGCGAACTCCTGACTTTTTGATGATATCTTTCCAATCATCGAACATGGGTTCGAGTTGTTCGCAAGTTTGACCGGGAATAAAAGCCGCCTGAGCATAACCAATCTTAGCCGCTACTTTGGCGGATTGGAGAGTCATCGTGACATCCATGTCATAAACTTTCGTTGGAAGAACTTCGACGTTTGCAACGAGCGTATTGACTTTTGGAATATTTGTGCTGATGTTGATGTTGGCTTTGCATCCATCGATTCCGCCGACGAGCGTTTCGATCGAGTTTTCGACTGTGCCGTCATCGCGCGTTCTATCTTTTTGCTTCACAACACTTATACAGTTGTCGTTATCCGAAGTCGTAAAGATGATAGTTTGTGAACTGATAGGTGCACTGTTTCCGTCGAGGAGTCGGACCATGAATTTCGGCGTTTTGCCTTTTTCGATTTGGATTTTGGCGGGACCAGCGGCTGGCTTGAGGTTATAGAATTCGAGTGTGCCACCATCGACTTCAATAGGCGTGTCGGTCGAATCATCTGTAACTTTAATCTCGACGGTTTGAGCTTTAACGTCTTTATCGGGCGGTGTGATGGTGAGGGTCGTTTCGCAAGCTTTGTCGCCGGCGGTGATATCGATATGCGCTTTGCCTTGGTCGTTGGTGGTGACTTCGTCGCTGGCGAGAGTGACGCAGTCGTTCTTGGTGAGCGACAGGGTGAGTGTTTTATCGGCTAGCGCCTCGCCGTCTTTGGTGTATTCAGCAGTAGCGCGTTTTTTGCCGCCGACTTTTGCATTGATCGTTTGCGGACTGACGTTGAGAATGGGAGCGCCGAAGACGACAGCCGCTGCGACGCTTTTGACTTCGCTATCGCCTTTGATTTCGACGGTCGTGGCGCAACTCTGGGTGGAAGCGGTTTTGATGTTGACCTTGGAAACGCCTGTGCTTTCGTTGACGACTGTTGCAGTGACGCATGATTCGTCGTTTGACGTAGCGGTGATGCTAGCGGCAGAGTGCAAGACGGTGACGGGCATTTCTTGCCCTTTGCTGAGTTGTACACTCGTGGGATTGACGACGAGGCTTTCGTTGCCAGAGGGCTTCTCGGAGCTCGAGCCGCTGTCGTCGGAACAGCCAGCTAGACCGATAATCGAGGCCGTTGCGCAGAGCGCAAACACTAAACTTTTGCGATTTACCATACTATTCTCCTTATGATGTCGCACCGAAAAACGTGCAAAAAACGCGACGAGTTCTTTGAGCTCGTACTATTCGATAGTCTAAGCTCATCCATTGTGCGGCTCTATACACAGTTTTATGGCGATAATCAAGTTTGCGCCCATTTTGGGAATAAAATCGTCGGCTCAAATCAAACGGTAAAACGGGGTAGAGAGCATTGAAGTCGATCGCGTTTCGGGGATGGATAGCCGATGATGGCCAATTTGACCGGATATTGGGAAAACAAGCCCGAATGAGTGGGGGATGCAGACGAAGCAGAGGATCAGATTGGCAGAAAAAAGCGGCGTATGCGCGCAACGATAGTGAGCACATAGCCGCTTGCGTAGCCGTATTGTGGCGTTAGCCGTCAATAGGCGGAGCCCATGCGTAGCCGTATTGCGGCGCTAGCCGTCAATAGGCGGAGCCCATGCGTAGCCGTATTGCGGCGTTAGCCGTCAATAGGCGGAGCCCTGCGTAGCCGTATTGCGGCGCTAGCCGTCAATAGGCGGAGCCGTTGTCGTATGCCAGAGGCATGCGACAACGCATCGATGAAAAACGAATATTTATAGATAAATGGATAAATATTCGATGGATGGTTTGATTGGACGAATAAAATTCGAGAGATTATTTAATGAGCGAAGGATCGTAGCCTTCGGGTGCTTCGTAGCCCATGAGGTTGAAGACGGTGGCGGCGACGTTTGAGAGTCGGCGCGTGGCGACGGCGTCGTCGAGCTCGATGGTGCGGCAGTGGGAGGGATCGTAGATCCAGCATGGGACGCGGTTGAGCGTGTGGCTGGTGAGTGGGACGGGGGTGCCGTCGGCGTCGCGGACGAAATCGGCTTTTTTCTTATTATATTGATACATTTCGTCGGCGTTGCCGTGGTCGGCGGTGATGATGGCGATGCCGCCGATGGCGCGGATTTTTTCGAGGAGTCGACCGAGTGCGAGGTTGACGGCTTCGACGGCGATGATGGTGGCTTCGAGGTCGCCGGTGTGTCCGACCATGTCGCCGTTGGCGTAGTTGATGCGGACGAAGTCGTAGTGGTTTGCGTCGAGTGCTTCGATGACGGCGTCGGTGACTTCGGCGCATTTCATCCAGGGGCGTTGTGAGAATTCGACGCGGTCGGATTCGACTTCGATGTATTTTTCGAGCGCTTCGTCGAAGTATCCGCTGCGGTTTCCGTTCCAGAAGTAGGTGACGTGGCCGAATTTTTGTGTTTCTGCGGCGGCTAAGATGTGCTCGCCCGAGGCGCAGAGGTATTCGCCCATGGTGCGGTCGATGGCGGGTGGTGCGACGAGGTAATGGCTTGGAATGTGGGCGTCGCCGTCGTATTCCATCATGCCGGCGTATCGGACGTTGGGGCGTCGGATGCGGTCGAATTTATCGAAGGCGTCGTCGTCGAAAGCGCGCGAGATTTCGATGGCGCGGTCGCCTCGGAAGTTGAAGAAGATGACGCTATCGCCGTCTTCGATGGTGCCGGCGGGTTTGCCGTTACGGACGACGACGAAGGGGGGGAGGTTTTGATCGCTGATGCCATCTTCTTCTTTTCGGAACGTTTCGATGGCTTCGGTGGCGCTGGCGAAGGTGCGCGCTTGCCCGAGGACATGGGCTTTCCAGCCGCGTTCGACGATGCGCCAATCGGCTTCGTAGCGGTCCATCGTCGTGATCATGCGGCCGCCGCCCGAGGCGATGCGATAGTCGCGGTTGGGTTTGGCGTTGATAGCGGCGAGTGCTTTTTCGAGTTTTTCGACGTAGACGAGGGCGGTGGTGGCGCCGACGTCGCGGCCGTCGAGGAGTGGGTGGACGCAGAGCGATTCGACGCCGTCTTTGTCGGCGCGTTCGATCATGGCGATGAGATGGTCGATGTGCGAGTGGACGTTGCCGTCGCTCAATAGCCCGATGAAATGGAGTGTCTTTTTGTTGGCGACGACGGGATCGACGAGCCATTTCCACGTTTCGCCATCGAAGATGCGCCCAGATTGGACGGCTTCTTCGACGAGGCGTGCGCCTTGTGCAAAGACGCGCCCGGCGCCCAGGGCATTGTGACCGACTTCGCTGTTGCCCATATCGGCATCGCTCGGCATGCCGACGTGCGTGCCGTGAGCGAAGAGATGCGTTTTGACGGCTTCTTTATCGAGCATATCGAAGACGGGAGTGCGAGCCAAGAAGACGGCATCGCTTTCGTCGCGGCGTCCTTCGCCGATGCCGTCGAGTACGATGACGAAGACGGGACCTTTTGGACGGATTGTTTGAGATTTTTTTAGAGCTTCGACCATTTTTTTTTGCCTCTTATCATAAGTGAGATTATGGCGTAAAACGCCGTATTGGCGCAGATTGCGCCGCGGCGTAGAACTGGACTTTACGCGCGCTGTTAGTACGCCAAACCGCTATGGCGTGCAAATCAAAACGGCTTGATGCGCGCTTTTCGACAATATGGACACTATGGACGTTTTGACAAATACGTGTGCTTCGGATCGATACATTGGCGAGATTTGGGCTTTGGTATGCAGATCGATGGCGATGTGTGGGCGCGCGATGCTTTTGTGTAGTTTTATTGTGGCCTTTGTGGCTTTGGTCGATGTGCCCGATGCGTCGGCGCAGGAGAATTATGCGGGCGTGGCGTTGCAACCGAATGGATGGATAATGCGCCAAATGAAGACGTTTAGCGGTTCTGCGCCGTCGCGAGCTTGGATATTCGGGCGAAAAAAGAACGTCGCCGATGAGAGGCGTGGTATCGATGACGATGCCGAGGTCTTTGCTTCGATCCTCGTGACCGAGGGAATCGTGGGCGGCGTGCGCCCGCAAAAGCAAAGTGCATTGCTCAAGCTCTATGTCGAATCGATGATCCAGGCCTGGGGCGGCACGTCGCGCGACGATGGCATGACGACCGACGAGATATTAGACGATGATTCGGGGCGCGATATGGCGCGTCGCGCAGGTATCTTGATCGCCGCTGGAAACTCTGTGCAAGCCGATGATTTGGGGCAGGCCGTGAACTCGGGCAATGGCGCAGATGCGGGGCAGGCCGGGAACTCGGGCAATGGCGCAGATGCGGGGCAGTCTGGAAACTCGGGCAATGGTGCGGATTCGTGGCACGCAGGCGAATCGGATGGATTTGATGGGAACGATAGCCGATTTGAAACATCGAATGTGGTGGCATTTTGCGGGCGCAACGCCTCGTATCGCGTCGGTGTGTCGTTTGGGGCTTTGTCGTATACATATTATGGTTGCATGGTGGCGCGACAAGATTTGTTCCGGACGGTGTTTTTGGTCACGTGGATGCCCGAACCCGACGATGCATTGGCTCGCGAACGATTGGAGGCGTTTTGGAATGGGGTGGAGTTTGGCAATTAGCAATTAGCAATTAGCAATGAGCAATGATGAGTGGTCTATCGACATCATCGCTTACCGTTTGTGGCAATGAACAATTAGCAATGATGAGTGGTCTATCGACATCATCGCTTACCGTTCGTAGCAATGTGCAGTGGCAATGAGCAATAGCTCATGCGTGGTTGAAGGTTGAAGGTTGAAGGTTGATGATAAGGTAGCTAGAACCTGTAGGCTAACTGCTAATTGCTAATTGTTAATTCCCAATGCTTACCGTTTGTAGCAATGTGCAGTGGCAATGAGCAATAGCTCATGCGTGGTTGATGGTTGATGATAAGGTGGCTAGAACCTGTAGGCTAACTGCTAATTGCTAATTGCTAATTGCTAACTGCTAATTGCTAATTGCTAATTCCCAATTGCCAATTTGACATGAAAAGACGCAAATGGTATATTGGTGTGGATTTTTTGGGCGTATTTGCCAGTTCGAATGAGTCACGAATGGAGCGAACCATGATAATAAAACGGCGCGTTTTGGCGTGCATTCTGTTGTTAGTATTGGTATTGATGAGCGCGTGCGGACCGATTATGTCGACGAGTCGTCGATCGGACGCCGAAGAAGCCCTTGCGAAGGCGAAGGCCGTAAATGCCGATGTCTTAGCCCCCTATGAATACACGATGTCGCAAGAGTATTTGCGCAAAGCCGATGAATTGTGGGGTCATTCGGAGTTCGGTTATAGCTCGGAATATGCGCAGAAATCTATCGACATGGCCAAAGCTGCCGAAGAAAAAGCCAAGCAAGAACCATGGTATTCGCCGCTTGAAAAACAGTAGCGCTAATCGTTTAACCGACCTTGAAGGGAATAAGCATGAAACGAAATAACATTCATATCAGCTGTGGTTTGACGTTGGCTGCAGTTCTTGGTGCGGTATCGATGTCGATGGGTTGCGCCGATGGCGTAAAACTTTCTGCACAGCAGAAACAAGTCCACGAACAAGTCGACGAGATGTACGATCGCGCCTATCGTTGTGCACCGCGCGAGCTGGCCTTGGCGAGTGCGCACGAAGAATTCGGTCGCATGGAGTTGAGCGATGGCAATGGTCGTCGTGGCGAAGACCACGTGACGTTTGCGGTCGAAAAAGCCAAAGAAGCTGACGAAAAGAGCCTCGACGTTCGTTGCCAAGACCCGAAATTCCAAGACCGCGATAAAGACGGCATCATCGATTCTGAAGATTTGTGTCCCGATACGCCGGGTATTCGCGAGTTCAAGGGTTGCCCGAATCCCGACCCCGATCACGATAGCGTCTGCGATCCGTGGGTCTCGGAGATGAACTTGCAAAACGAATTTTCGTGCAAGGGCATCGATATGTGCCCGAAGGAAAAGGGCGAGCTGGCCTATATGGGTTGCCAGAATCCCGATAGCGATGGCGACGGCATTTGCGATCCGTGGGTTTCGGCCGCCGGTCTCGAAGAAAAATTTGCTCGCACGTGCAAAGGCGTCGATTTGTGTAAAGACGTCTACGGGAGTGCCGAATTCAAGGGTTGCCCGAATCCCGACAGCGATGGCGACGGCGTTTGCGATCCGTGGGTATCGGAGAAGAACTTGTTGGCTGAGTTCTCGCAATGTACGGGTTCCGACAAATGCCCGTTCGAAAAGGGCACGATCGAAGAAAACGGTTGCCCACCGCCTCGCAAATACATCGTCGTGACCGAGACGCAAATCGAGCTCAAAGAGCAGTTCTTCTTCGCGACGAACAAGACGAAAGTCTTGGCAAAGAGCGAGCCACTGCTCAACGAAATCGCCGACGTGCTCAAGGAAAACCCGACGATCAAGATTTCGATCGAAGGTCACACCGACAGCACGGGGCGCTACAAGAGCAATGTCAAGCTCTCGCAGGGGCGTGCCAAGAGCGTCATGCAAGAGCTCATCAAACGCGGCATTGCCAAAGACCGCTTGCAATATGCAGGTTATGGCCCCGACAAGCCGATCGACACGAACGATACGCCCGAAGGGCGCGCCAATAACCGTCGCGTCGAATTGCGAATCACCGAACGTTAGTCGTTCGAGTTGGGCAACGACCGCGCCAAATCGGGCGCGATTGCATTGCGCCGACGAGTTTGCCCTGGTTGCCGCGAGGTGCTAGGGCATTTTTCACACCATCGTGAGGGTTTTATGACCAAACAAATGTCCTTTAGAGCGCGCATATTCGCACTCTTGCTCGCCTTGATGGCGTTGGCATCGCTTCCGACTATGGCGTTTGCACAAACCGATGTCATTACGCAGGCCGCCAATTTGGCCGTCGAGGCCATGGGCGATTACGACTTCCTCGAATTGGATTCCGCCGACGAAAAAATCATGAACGCGGTCCAAATCATCGAACAAAACGGCGTCACCGACCCGAAAGTCGCCGCCGTCTACGTCGCGCAAGGCGTCATCAGCTACGGGCGTTTTAAGGATTCCGCCAAGTCGATCGCCGACGACCGCGCGTTCTCGGCATTTCTCAAGGCGCTCACGATAAACCCCGACGCCCAAATTCCTAGCGATTACCAAACGTCCGATCTCGAAGCCATCATGGAACGCGCGCGCAAGACGATTGCGAGCTCGCCCAAGGCCTCGATCGCCGCTTTGGCCGGCGTCAAACCGACGATTTCGCACAAGGGCGTTGCAACGAGCCAGCGTTGTGCTCCCATCGAAATCAACGCCAACGTTCCCGCTCACCCCGATGTCTATCGCGTCCTCGTCTACTACGGCGTCGACGACGTGCGCGGCTACGACAGCATCGAAATGAAGCCATCGGCCGACGTCAAAGACGATTTCGTCGCCATCATCACGGGGCTCGCCGCTCAAGGCGCAAAAGTCCGATACTTTATCGAGGCGACAAACCGCGAAGGCGATGTCGTCGCCCGAGTCGCCGACGAAGCACACCCCATCACGACGATGCTCACGGGCGAATGCGTCGGCTTTACCTCCGAAGAATTGGCGCTCAAATACGGCGATCCCATCGCCCAAATCTCCATCATGGTCGGTACGGCTATTGGCATCGTCGGCGGCAGCGGCAAAAAGCAATCTCTCGCTTATACGAGACCGAGCGATTCTCAGACCGATCTCATGATTTCGCGCGGTGTGGCGCCCATGCCACTACATTTGCGCGGTTCCGTCGTCTTCAATTTGCCCGCCGACCTCCAACTCGGCGCCTATATCCGCGGCCAAGTCATCAACATCGTCGGCGAACCGAATAACGGCAGCGAAGTCGAAAGCGCAAAAGTCGTCGGCAACATCATGGCAGGCGTCACGTTGCGCTACCTCGCCATTTCGCGCCAGCCCTACCGCCTCTACGTCGGCCTCGAAGCCGGCTGGGGCGGCGCAAACGCCACCGTCGACTCAGGCAGTTCATCCGACTTCAAATCCATCTACATCATCAAAGGCCCATTCCACATCGCCCCCGAAATCGGCTTCCTATGGACGTTCCACAAAAACATCGGGCTAGCCGTCGAACTCGCCGTGCCCATCCACTTCCCCGACAAAATTAACGCCCATTTCGACTTGTCGGTCGGGCCTTACTTCCAGTTCTAATCGCCGACAATGGTCAAGATACGCGGCTTTTTTGCCGCGTTTTTTGATTTTTTTTGGAACCGTCTAGGCTCATGCCATACGCCGGTTCAAGCGTCTATGGCTAGCGCCATACGCCGCTTTATTGGGAACCGTCTATGGCTAGCGCCATACGCCGGTTCAAGCGTCTATGGCTAGCGCCATACGCCGCTTTATTGGGAACCGTCTAGGCTGTCGCCATACGCCGGTTCAAGCGTCTACACCCGGGACACGATGACTTCGCAAGTACAAATCATACAGCCGTTTAAATCGCGCTATACATTGCTCGAAATGCTGGGCCATGGCGGCATGGGCGAGGTTTACGTCGCCCACGACGACGAATTGGGGCGCGATGTCGCACTCAAACTCATCCACGAAGAGACGAGTGCCATCCCCGAGATGCGCATGTGCTTTAATCGCGAAGCGCGCGCCATTTCTTTGCTCCACCATCCAAACGTCGTCGATATCTACGATTTTGGTACGACCGAAACGGGGCAGATTTATCTGTCGACCGAACTCGTTCACGGCGATTCGCTCCACGGAATCAGTGCTTGCGAACTACCGCTTTGCACGATTCTCGATCTCATGGTTCAGTTGCTCGAAGCCCTCGAATTGGCGCATAATCGAGGGCTCATCCATCGCGATCTCAAGGCCGAAAACGTCTTACTCACGTTTATGCACGGCAAACTCTGGGTTAAACTCGCCGATTTCGGGCTCGCCAGCTTGCCCACGATGCTCGATTCGACGGCGAGTTTGCGCGACGATACGAGCTTTGGCACGCCTGGATATATGGCGCCCGAACAAATCTTGCACGGCACGAATTACGTCGGGCCGTGTACCGATATCTACGCCGCAGGGATATTGCTCTATGAATCGCTTTCGGGGGTCATGCCATTCGATCGCGCCAATGCGCTCGAAACGATGCGAGCCCATTTGCAGGCGCCATTGCCCAAAATTGCTTGGCGCGCGCATTTGCGCCAAACGCCCGACGCCGTGCGCGATGCACTCGAAACGGTCGTCGGCGTTGCACTCAAAAAAGAACCTTGGCTCCGGTTCCTCACGGCGCGAGATTTTTCGCGGGCGATCCAAAAAATCGCTTCGCAAGTGGCGAAAGAACAGCTCCCCGACGACGAATATATCGAAAAGATTCGCTCCGTATCGGCGTCACAACCCGAATCGGTCTCGTCGGTAGTCCTCGAAAGACGCGATATCGGGGCAAAGATTCGCGCCTTCGAGGCGGCCGAAGATTCTGGGCTCTCGTCGCCGCCGCAATTGGCTCCCTATGGGGATTCGAGCGAGCGAAGTGGACTGACGAAATCGCCCGAGGGCGGCGACCCGCAGACGAATTCTGGGCTTTTGAACTCGTCGTTTATGCGAGCCAAAGCGCAGCTCTTCGATTCGATTATGGCGTCGGTTTCGTCGACGTTGGGCGCCGATTTCGAGTTTTATCGCGAAATTCTGCTTCGATCGTCGGCACTTGGGCCAGAATTTTGCCTCAACTTCGCCGAAGCCTTTTGGCGCAACGACGAAGACCGAGCTTTGGCAGATTGCTGGCGCGAAGCGTTGGCTGCTTGGGCACAGAATAAAATTCTCACATTTAATCAGCACTCGGAAGATACTTCGTCGTCGGGAACGTATATGCGAATTAATCGCACTCGTCTGCCTTGCGTCGTGACGGTATCGTTTACCGATCCGGCGTTTGTCGACGTCTGTAATGCCGCGCTCGGCAATCGAAAGTTGCGCGCGCTCAAGGCACAAGCGGCGATGGCATTGACCGAAGTATGTGTCGAGCCAAACGGCCAAGAGTTGTATAAAATTGCGACTTTTTGGAAAGAAGCGAATCAAATTACAAAATATGTGAAGTGTTGTGCAGAATCTGCGCTTGTATCGCGTCGAAATCCCTACGCCGTCGATTATGTATTTGCGGCGGCGCGTTTCGAAGAATTGGGGGCATTTTACGATGCGATGATGACGGCTGGCGCCAAGGCTTCGAAACACGCACAGATCAATGCCGTCGACTGGCCCGTGTTTTGGATCGCGGCAGCCGAAGTCGCCTTGGCGCTCGATCTGACGCCGCTCTACGACAAGAGTTGCGAGCGGATCAAGGCTTGGGTCAATGCATTTTCGAAACCCGTCTATTTGGCGCATTTGCAAAGGCTCAATGCGCGGCGTCATTTGCGCCGCGAAAATTACATGCGAGCGGCCGAAATCGCCGCGCTATCGTGCGATAGCTTTACGCTGTGCAACGAAGAAATCGAATGTGCGCGTTCCCAAGTCGTCGGCTGCGACGCCGAGATCGCCTTGGGCAACGTGCGCAAAGCGCGTCAGATGCTCTCGATTGCGATCGAAATGTTTAACCGCGTCGGGTTGAAGTTCGACATTGCGCAGGCACAATGTCGCTTGGCACTCATCGATTGGTGCGCAGGGCAACCCGATTTGGCGCGCGACAATCTCCAATCGTCTCAGATCGCCTTCCAAAAGGCGGGTGACTGCGTTTTATCGGCACTTGCCCAGTTACAACTGAATTTTATTCAATACCTCGACCATTCTACGAAAGAAAATATCACCGCACTTCGTCGCGTCGTCGAGACCGTTGCGCAATCGGGCGATGCCATATTGGCATCGCGAGCACATGTCATCGAGTTGATAGCTCTAGCACTCGATGCCGATTGGGAAGCGGTCGATTTGCTCGAAAGCTCGTTGCGCGCGAAAGCGGGCAAGAAAGGCCTTTTGCCCGAGATGAATGGGACTCTGGCTTGTATCCATGCGATGCACCATGCCACCGATGGGCAAGCCGAGATGGCGCAATCGGAGATAACGACGGCGATTGCGTATTTTGGACCGCATCGAAGGCGTGCGCGCGCGTTTTGCCATACGCTTTTGGGCATTATGTCGATATTTATGCACCAAATCCGCGGTGGTTTGCCGGCGTTTGAACGCGCGCGCAACGATTTCATGGCGCTCAACGACGTATTCGGTTTAGCTTGGGTTTGGGCTGCCCAGAGCACGCTCGCTTCGGTTTGTGGCGAATACGACGACGCCTTTTCGATGGCTCTCGATGGGCATGAGTTGGCGTCCAATGCCAATTTTAGAACGCAGTCTTCGATAACGTCGATTATCGGGATCGTCGCCGCCGTTGGGGCGAAGCGGTACGACAAGATTGACGAAATATTATTAGATGCAGACCCATGTATTCCGAATGTATTTCGATGTTATTACAAGAAATGGCTAGAAAATAGCATACAATCGCTTATCGAAACGAATGTTCCCGATCTCATGCGCAAAGCGAATGCGATTCGTCAAAGGTGCCGTCTATAGTAAGGTATAGGTGCGAAAGATGCGCACTTTATCGCGAAATGAAGTACACTATTGGCGCCATAGTTCGTAGAATGCGATATTTTTTATAGGAGACAAAAATCATGGCAGAAGCGAAAAAAGCGATACCCAAGAGTTTCAATTTGCGATCATTTTTTGGCGATTATTTCGACATCATTCGTCGCACGGGGAGCGATCGCGCCGAAGAGCTGATCGAGCTCGTCGAGGAGCGTCGCAGTATGCAGCGTTGTGACGTATGTGGGATGCCGATGAAGGAGCCCGCAAAGTCGCCGAAGCCATTTGTCGGGGCGTATTTATGCGATACGTGTCGTCGCCAGATTCAGCAACGGTAGGCGTAGCCCCAATGGGGGGGCGTATTGAGGCCAGGCGTAGCCGCCGAAATAGCCCGCCCAGCGGAGCGTATGCGATGGCCGTAGGTCGTCGCATAGCGTAGCTGCCGTAGCGTATGCACCGCAGGTGCATAGCGTAGGCGTCGCGCGGCGTATCGAGGCGTAGCCGAGATAGCCGAGCCCGTGAGGCGTATTGAGGCGTAGCCGAGATAGCCGAGCCCTGTGAGGCATCATTTCGATTTGTTATAAATCTTTGAAATTATTGAAGAATTTGGATTATCTGGAGCGAACGGAGGCGACATGCTCACGACAGAAGAGCGGCTTTTGGCGGTACAATTCAATTTGCGAGCGCGGCAGTTGTTTTGGCGCGGGCTTTTGCCCGAGAATCACGAGGCGTTTGGGCTCGATGGCGATGCGCTCGTCGATTGGGTTTTGGCGTTTCAGGGTGCGAATGACTTGGCGCAAGATGGGTGTTTGGGGCCGTCGACGTTGCTCACCATTGCGGCGTTGGCGCGTGGTGGCGTGGGTGGCGCGATAGTGGGCGGGCGCGAAGTGGCGATAGACGGCGTGCGCGTGGCTCGGATGTTCGTGCCGGGCGACGAGGCGGCTGTCGTGCCCGATGTGTGTTGTGTTTTGTCGATGCCCGAAATTGCCAAGGCGACGCGTGAACGATTAGCAGGAAATGCGAAGAAACGTGTACATTTTTCGATAGATAGCTCGAAAGGTTGCAGGGAATGCAGCTTAATCGTCCAATGGGCGGATCCCCTGCGATCGGTGCCGTTTTGCCCAGAGCGCGAGACCGACGATTACCCGAGGGGGCGTCAGTGCGTGGGGGTCGAGGTCGAGAACTTTTTGATGTTGTATCAGATCGATGCCGATGAGCGGCATTGGCGGAGGCGGCGGCCGATGGTCAAGGCGACGATTCAGCACAAAGTCGTGTCGCAGCCCGTGTTGTATCGGGCGCAAGTGCGAGCACTCGATGCGTTGCTCGACATGTTTGCGCGTGAGTTGGGAATCCCCAAGGTGTTCCCGATGAAAGATGGCGATTACGACAATTCTTTGCTCGATGGCGACGTGCTCGATGGGTTTCGCGGGTGCTTGGCGCGGTACAATTACATTTCGGTCAATAACGAACCTGGTGCAGGATTTGCGGCGTCGCTCGAAACAATATTCGGTGAAATCGACCGAAAGAGCGAAAAAAAATCGGAGGTCGCGCGGCCTGCTGTGCCGATGTTCGACAGCTCGCAGTTCGACGAGGCGCGTCGATCGTTGGCCGAACACCCCGAGCCGACGGCGACATTTGGGATTGCGCACGAAGTCGATGCGCCGTTTAATTTGTCGGATGCGATTGCGGCGGCGTATTCGACGGGGCGTGGTGCGCGAGCGGCGAGATTGGCGGAGCGTTGCAAGAAATTCGACGATAGTTTGTAGATATTGAATAAGATATTTGTAATGGATAGAAATTTGTATTTTTCGCATAGTCGCACGCCCGATTTGAACGATTTGAGTTCGAATGCATGTTATGAGGCGTGGCTGTCGTATCGTGCGGCGCACGACGATGGAATCGATTTGAGCGTGAGCAATCCGACGGTTTGCGGGTTGCCGCAGATCGATCCCGATGTGGAGGCGCTTCGCGCGGCGATATCGGCGCATTATACGGCGTCTTCGCAGGGGTTGATTGGGGCGCGCGAGGCGGTGGCGGCGTATTATGGCGGCCGGGCGAATCCCGATGCGATTCAGCTGTTTGCGTCGACGAGCGAGGCGGTTGGGGCGCTTTTGAAGTTGCTGTGTGCGCCAAGCGATAGCGTCGTGACGTGTACGCCGACGTATCCGCTGCTCGATTGTTTGACGTCGCTCGAGGGCGTCGAATTGCGCGAGACTTCGTTGCAAGATTGCGCGGGCGAATGGATGATCGACTTTTGGGCGCTAGAACAAGTATGCGATTCGACAACGAGAGCCATTATTGTCGTGAGCCCAAATAACCCGACGGGGCATTGTATAAGATTTGACGAAATGTCCAAGTTGGTCGAATTTTGTGCAAGTCGATCGATGGCTCTCATCGTCGATGAAGTCTTTGGCGGCTACCGATTGCGCGACGATAGTGAATTGATGCCCGAGGCGGCGTCGACGTATTTTAACGCGGCAGGATGCGGGCTCGTCGTGAGTTTGAGCGGATTGTCGAAAGTTTGCGGCTTGCCCCAGCACAAATTGGGGTGGGGCGTTTTTGGAGGCGACCCTGATGTCGTCTCGGAAGCGATGCAACGCATGAGTTATATCACCGATTCGACGCTGAGCGTTTCGGGTTGGGTGCAACGCATGGCGCCGTCGCTACTCGCTCGGCGCAGCGAATTTTCTTTGCCATGCTTAGAACGATGCCGAACAAACCTTGCCATTATTCGAGAAATGTCGAATAAAATTGGCGTCAAATGGCGACTCGATCGCGTCGATGGGGGGTGGAGTGCATGTTTGCGGCTACCGGGTTGGTGCGACGACGAATCGATTGCGACGCGGATTGCCGAGGCAGGTGTGCGCGTATTCCCTGGGAGTTTCTTTGGGTATCGGGATCGCCAGCCGACCCTCGTGGTGAGCCTCATCGTCGATCACGATACGATGCGCAAGGGCATGGAACGCGTGATGCGGGTGATCGACGTCGAAGTTTGAGTTTGCGCATCTCAAATTTGATTTGCTCAGTTTTTGCCGTGTGCATGGCTGCAGATCTACAGCCAATCATAACCCCGCATATCGAAGCCTAGGGCACGATGTGCGGGGTAAATGCGACATCTCCCAACGGGAGATGTGAAGGGGAGTTACATGGGCATCGTGTGATGCCCGTGTGGACTAGTGAGCGGCATTGCTATCGGCAACGGATTTTGTCGCATTGAGTGAGAAGCGGGGTTTTGCGACTTCGGATTTAGTCGCTTCGGTGGGATCGGCGTGTTTTGCGAGGTTTGCGGGGAGGTCGAGGTCGATCATATTGAAGACGTCTTGCATGGGTGGGATGGATTTCATCATCGATTTGAGGAATCCCGAGGTGGTCGAAGTGCCGTTTTCGCCGTTCATGGAATCCCAGACGGTGATCTTGTCGATCTTGATGTCTTTGATGGCTTCGACTTGGATCTTGAGTAGGTCGTCGATCTTGTCGGTCATCATGAGTTTGACGGCGGCATTGGGGTCGTTGTTGGACGATTTGACGAGGAGCGTGAAACCTTCGGCGCGTTTGGCGAGTTGTGCTTTGATACCTTCGGCTTGAGCTTGCATTTGAGCGAGCATGGCGTCGGCTTCACCTTTTGCTTTTCGTCGTATGGCTTCTGCTTCTGCTTCTGCGGCGATTTCGATGCGTTTCTTTTCGATTTCGGCTTTGACGATGACGTCGGCGTTCATCGTGGCTTGTTGACGAGCGGCACGAGCGAGCTCTGCTTTTTCTTCGGCGGCATAGGCTTCGCTGAGAGCGACGGCGTTTCGAACTTTTTCGGCGCTATAGGCGCGCGCGCTAGCTTGTGCTTCGGCTTCGCGGCGATCGGCGGCCGAGATGGCGATGGCCGTAGCGGCTTTGTTTTCTGCGTCGATAGCTTGGCTATTGGCGTTTGCGATGGCGGCACGTTGCAAGCATTCGGCTTCTTTTTCGGCCGAAATGGCTCGCGTTTTTGCGGCGGCTTCGGCGGCAGCGGCTTGAGCGTTGGCGTTTGCGATAGCCGTACGCTGAGCGGTTTCGGCTTCTTTTTCGGCGGCAACAGCGCGTGCATTGGCGCTGGCAACGCCTTCTCGTTGTTCTTGGTCTTTTTGTGCGATGGCGATGGCTTCCATGGCTCTTTCGTTCTTTTCGCCCGTGTTACCTTCGCGTTCTTTTTCGGCGACGTTTTTCTTTGCCTCGTTCGTGGCCTTTGCGGCGGCTTCCATACCGAGTGCATCGATATAACCCGATTCATCGCGGATATCGGTGAGGTTTGCGTTGATGAGTTTGAGACCGATTTTCTTGAGTTCTAGACCGACGTTCTGCGAGACGGCATCCATAAATTTATCGCGCTGTGTATTGAGCTCTTCGATATCCATCGTCGCGATGATGAGGCGCATTTGGCCGAGGATGATGTCTTGTGCGAGGCTTTGGATGTAGTGAAGAGATTGCCCAAGGAGGCGTTCGGCGGCGTTTTGCATGACGCCGGGTTCGGTCGAGATACCGACGGTAAACGACGACGGAACGTTGACGCGGATGTTTTGCTTCGAAAGGGCGTTGCGCAAGTCGATATTCATCGAGAACGGGGTGAGATCGAGGAATTGGCATTCTTGGAAGATAGGCCAAATAAATGCCGCGCCGCCGTGAATGCACTTCGACGATCGCGATTCGCCATCGCTACCGCGACCGACTTTACCGTAGATGACCATGACTTTGTCGGCTGGGCATCGACGATATCGCTTGAGTATGCACGCCACGATGATGAGCAAAACGATGATGCCGATGATGGCAACGGGAATGATGAATTGATTCAGAAGATCGAGCATTGAATTCCTTTTAAAAAAATATGAAAAATGAACAACGCCCAATTGGGCGTTGCAAAAGGTAACAAAAGATATCACTCCATGATTTCGGATTCGCGTTGAACGACGAGCACATCGTCGCCTTGGAGATCGACGATGCGGACTTTCGTACCCGTTGGAATAGACGTCTTATCGAGGCTAACGGCTTGACATTCTCGCAAGCTGCCATTGATGACGACGTTGACTTTGCCTTCTCCGAGTTCCATGGGGGGAATGGTGAGGTAGACTTCGCCGATTTTTCCGATGGCGAGCGATATTTTGAGATTGCCGCTTTCTTGCATATTGTGCAGGAAGCGGATGAATTGGATCGTGGCAAACATTTCGACGAAGCCCGAGAATAGCCCCGCGATAATGGAGACGAGATGGGAATCGGAAAAGCTATAGGCGAGAATTGCGCCCCACGAACCCACGGCGAGGAAAGACAAAACGCCGATGACTGAAAAATAACTGATGCCAGTTGCATCGGCGCAATCGACGTCGTCGACGTCGAGCCCATCCGATGCGCTCGAAATGCCAAAGATGAGAAAAATGCCTTTTAATACGAACAGCCCCGTCGAAATAATGGCTATTCCGTAGAGAATTTGCTCGAATAAGGTCATCGACATAAACCAATCTAGCATAAACATCTCCTAAAGCCGCCAAGCGACTGAGCTAGTCGTTTCGGTTGCGCCACTTTGCGATGAACAAAGCAGATGCAAAACTCGTCGAATCTCCGCTCATTATACCGTCTAATGGCGCTACGATTCAACGATAAACGGCGACGATAGGCGCGTATCGTGCATATATTGTCGATATGCAGTTTTGCGTTGTCTATGTCGACGCGTTTTGCCAAGGATTCCCTGATTTGACGGCCTTTGGGAATCGCAAAACCATGTAGGATTTGATGGCGGTGGGGAATGGATCGAGCGATTGGGCTTGCAAGAGCGAGTGATAGGCGTCGTTGAGTGAGAGGGAGCGGTTCGTCGGGCTGCGGCTGAGAATACCAGCCTCGACGAGTTTTCCAAATATGATGAGGAGCTCGCGGGGGTCGAAATAGCTCAATATGCCATAAGTCGAGAGAGCCATATAGCGTGGATCTTCGGTGTGCGCCGTGAGCATATTGGCGAGATCGCGGTGTGTGGCTTGAAGTCGAGCTTTTTGGGCGCGAAAGGCGGCGCACATGCATTTGATCAAGACGAAGTGAAGCGGTTCTGGCGGGAATCCGACCTCGGATCCGTTTTGGGCGCGAATCGACATGGCATTGCAAATGTCGCAATGGTGGCAATTGTTGACGCGTTTCGCCTCGGCGCTACCGAAATAGTCGAGCACGAATTTTGTTCGGCATCTATCGCTATAAATATACTTTAATAAGGAACTGAGCCGATTTTCAGCAACTTTCTTCTGTTCACCGTCTTCGCGGCAGAGTCGTTTGAACGTCGTCGCTGGCGTTGGGTCGTTCCAGATGAGCGGGTCGGTGCCCGGATCGATATTGTCGTGAGCGGGGGCTCTGACGACGATTTCCTGCGAGAGAAGTTGTCGAAATGCCGTGTTGAGTTTGGCGCGATGTTTCGATTTTGCCGCCTCGATGAAAGGCGCGGAATCGATCATTGCTCCGCATTTTGGGAGTTTTGAGCGCGAAGCCTCGGCGAAGGCGGCAAAGATCATCTGATACGTTTCGAGCCCGGGGTAGGCGTTGTCGATGAAGCTAGATTGTATCTTGGCATCGACTTTTGAATAGAGCATGATGCAGGTGGCGGGTTTCCCGTCGCGCCCTGCGCGCCCCGCCTCTTGCGTATAGGCTTCGACGCTCGAACTCATCGAAACGTGCAAGACGTATCGGATATCTTTTTTGTCGACGCCCATGCCGAAAGCCGTCGTCGCGACGAGGCAGTGAAAAGCGTCGTCCATGAACAGCTCTTGAATGTGCGATCGCTCTCTAGGTTGCAATTTGGCGTGGTAGGCGCCGACGCTTAGACCGTGGTCGGTGAGGTATTGGGCAATGTCTTCGACTTGGCTAATCGTCGCGGCATAGATGATGCCACAACCGTCGCATGGTTGTGAAAAAGATTGCGATCTCTGGATTCGATTTCGAATAAAATTCAATATAAATTCGTATTTTTCATTTTTCGTTCGACAAATCATCGCACCGTAGAGGAGGTTTTTGCGGTCGAATCCGAGGATATGCGTATGGGGATCGACAAAATGGAGCTGTTCGACGATATCGCTTTGTACGTCGGTCGAGGCAGTTGCGGTGAGTGCGATGGTGGTGGGGTTTCCGAGCGATTGGCGCAAAGCGCCGATTCGTCGGTAATCGGGGCGAAAATCGTGCCCCCATTGGCTGATGCAGTGGGCTTCGTCGACGGCTAAGAGCCCGATTTTGACGCGTTGCATGAGCGATAAAAAGGCCGACGATTTCATGCGCTCGGGTGCGACGTATAGGAATTTGATGCGCTCATGGACGACGGCATCGATGATGTCGTGTTGTTGTGCGAGCGTTTGCATCGCATTGAGCCCTGCGGCGGGTATGCCACGCGCCAAGAGCGAATCGATCTGGTCTTTCATCAGGGCGATGAGCGGCGAAATGATGAGCGTTAGCCCCGGGATCATGAAGCCCGGCAACTGATAACACAAGCTCTTGCCGCTCCCCGTCGGCATGACCGCTAGCGTATCGTGCCCCGATAAGACGTCGCGAATAATGGCCTCTTGCCCGTCGCGAAACCGATCGAGTTTGAACACGTCGTTTAAGACTTGATGCGCATTGGGTTCGCGCGGAAGTCTATTCGGTTCGGGGCAATTCATGAAATCGAGTCTCCAAAGTAGAAATCGAGACAGTCTAAAGGCGTTTGCGTGCATCGCATAGCATCGCAAGCCCCCATGGCTAGCTCGCAAGCATCTATCACATTTGGCGCCCATTCGGGGGAATTAAGCTCCGAAAAATGAACGCAACAATCCATCGAACACATACTTCATTCGATTTGTTCGCAAAAGAACGACATACATGATAAACACCGCCCGATTGTGGCACATGTTTTTGAACAGCATCGCGCTGTCGTTCGCCGCAAAAGGCAAATCCCGTGTGTGGGATATGTATGTTAAAGGAGGATTATGACCGTCATTCCATGGGTATCATTTCTGCTACTCGTGTTCTTCCTTTTAGCGCTCGACTTGGGCGTATTAAATCGGAAAGTTCACGTCATTCACACGAAAGAAGCGCTGAAATGGACGTGCTTCTGGATTGCACTCGCCCTGTTGTTCACGGTGGGCATTTACTACATGTACGAAACGCACTGGTGTGGCATCGGTTTGCACGCAGGTGCGAACGAAGACGGCACACAAGCGGCCATCGACTACCTCACGGGTTACATCATCGAAAAAGCGCTCTCACTCGATAATATCGCCGTCATGGCCATGATATTTGCGTCGTTTGGGATTCCGTTAAAGTATCAGCATCGCGTTTTATTTTGGGGCATTATCGGCGCCCTCGTCTTCCGTGGCATCATGATCGGCGTCGGCGCGGCAGCCGTCTCGCAGTTTGGCTGGGTTTTGTACATCTTCGGCGCGCTCCTCATCTACATCGCCATCCATTCGACGTTCTTTGGCGACGAAGACACCGATCCCAAAGATAAATGGATTACGAAATTCCTCATGAAGCACACGCGCTACACGGGCGTAGTCGAGGGGATGCACTTCTTCAAGCGCATCGATGGGCTTCTCTACCTCACGCCGCTGATGGTCGCCCTCGTCGTCATCGAAGTGAGCGATATCGTCTTTGCCGTCGACTCGATTCCCGCCATCTTCGGCATCACGACCGATCCGTTTATCGTCTTTACGTCGAATATCTTCGCCATCCTCGGGCTTCGTTCGCTCTACTTCGTTTTGGCGAGCATCATCGAACGCTTCTCGCTATTGAAATACGCGATTTGCTTCATTTTGATATTCGTCGGCGTGAAATTGCTCATGCCCGCAGGCTACGAAGTCGTCAATTGGGCACTCGACACGAAGTACGAAGTCTTCCACTTGCCGAACTGGACGAGCTTAGCCGTCGTCGCAGGCGCTGTTATTGTGGGCATCGTGGCGAGCGTGTGCTATGAACGCAAACATCCACACGAAGCCGCTCCCGAGCCCGCCGACGAAGACGACGCCGAAGCCAAATCGGCAAAAGCGGCCGAAGCGGTCGCAGCGGCAGAAGCCGTTGGATTGGCCGAAGCGGTCGAATTGGCCGAAGCGGTCGAAGAGGCCGAAGCAGTTGAATCGGTCGAATTAGCTGAAGCGGTCGAAGAGGCAAAAAAAGAGGCGGATTCGCAAACGCCCGTCGCCGAATGATCGTCAATGCGAACTGAAGAATATTCGTTATTCTAGAAGCCATGTCGCTTAAAATTCGATTTTAGGCGACCACCTTACAAATAGCGCGATTTCGTGCGGGCGTGCTTTTGGCGCGCCTGCCGTTCGCATCCCACCGACGACCCACAGCGGCGTTTTGCCGTCGCACAAAACGGGCCATTTGGAACGCAAGGGATCTGGAACGCCTTGACTTCTCAACGCTTCGCGCGTTTTCGTCACGCGCCCGTCGCTCGTCGTTAGCGTGGCAAATTCGTGCGCCGGGCAAAGCCTCAGATCGGCATCGGGGGCAATGCAAAACGACGCAAAGTGTGGCGTATTGGGCATTTCGTCGCATGCTTCGGCGCGGAATATGGCGAGCGATCCAAACCCCGCAGCGTCGAAAGGCGTGGCATCGCAAGCGGGCACGTCGAAAGCCTGCCAAATCGATGATTGAGCCGCGGGCTCTGTGGCACAAAAGCCGCGCGAAGACGTGTAAATCGCCATCGAACCGCATGCGCACAGCCGGTGCGTTTGCGCATTTTGTCGAATCGTCGCCAACGCTCGCATTATCCAGTCGTGCGATGGACAAGCGTGCGGCGTCATGCAACGCGCCATGTGTCGCAAAACTTGGGATTGCGCCCCGATGTGAAGATCATTCCATTCTTTGCGCGATACGTAAAATGTTTTGGCGTCGATTTCGTGTGCTTTTGCATAATATTCGGCAAACGACGAGACTGCACTGGCATCTTGTGCGACGTTGAGCAGCGATCGATAAACATTCGCCCCAGCCGTCGAAACTTGCATAATATTCGGCAAAATCTCGTGTCGAATGCGGTTTCGCGTATAAACATCGTCATTATTCGTCGGATCTTCGGCCCATTCGAGTTCGATATCGCGCAAAAAATGGCAAATATCGGCTTTCGAGCACGCCAAGAGCGGTCGCACGAGCCTAACGCCCCGGACGATGCGCACGGGCGGCATGCACAGCCCTTCGGCGCCACACCCGCGCCCCAATCGCCAAACGGCAGTCTCGACGTTTTCGTCGCCATGATGAGCCAACGCCAACGCCGCGTTTTGCTCGTTTGCCAACGCCCCAAAAAACGCCTCGTAACGCGCCGACCGCGCCACCGCCTCGACATTGCTCGCCACATCGCCCAAATTGAGCTGCGTTTCGATATGCGATAGCGCCAATTTTTCTGCAGTTGCGCGCGCAATTTCTGAATCGTATGCGTCGTTTCTCAATCCATGTCGAATATGATGCGTCCTCAGCGACACATTCGCCCCCGATTGATGCCGATACGCCGCCAATAAAGCTGCCAAACCGACGCTATCGGCACCGCCGCTCAGTGCAATATCGATGTGCAGAGTATTCGAAAAAATATTGTATTCGTGAATAAAATTCAAAACCGTTGCATATAGCGCATGAACGGCAATGCGTTGAAAGATATCGGGCATCGTTTGAACCGCAAACTGTATCGGCCTGGGAATGGCTCGTTTTTTGGGGGCAGGGCTATGGCCGTTGGGCCATACGCCCTGCGGTGTCGCTATGGCCCATGCGGGCCATACGCGCCACATGATGCGCGTCTATTGCCCATGCGGGCAATACGCCGCTTTTGCAGGGCTATGGCCCATGCGGGCCATACGCCCTGCGGTGTCGCTATGGCCCATGCGGGCCATACGCGCCACATG
>ERZ1034719.363-NODE-363-length-28563-cov-5.716395_pt1 | contig 28563 bp, 29 predicted proteins | sample MGYA00520703_ERZ1034719 | MGnify/ENA primary metagenome ERZ1034719 (study PRJEB33766, sample SAMN09781716) | gut metagenome | biome: gut microbiome | host: Homo sapiens | place: Madagascar | study: EMG produced TPA metagenomics assembly of the PRJNA485056 data set...
TTGTCGTGCCAACGGCACAGCTGGGTAGCTACGTCTGGACGAGATAAACGCTGAAAGCATCTAAGCGTGAAACTCCCCCAAAGATAAGATCTCCCCCCTTTATGGGGTAAGGGTCGATGTAGACTACATCGTTGATAGGCCGAAGGTGTAAGCACGGTAACGTGTTCAGCTGATCGGTACTAATCACCCGAGGGCTTGACTTAATTTATGCAGGGCGGCCTTGCCTCTCATCTCCCCATTGTTCAGTTTTCAGGGTGCAGACAAATTTCCCCTTGACAACAGGGGTTCAATATTGTAGTATTTGGCAGTAGCCATTTACAGTTGGTGTTTTTAGCGGTGAGGGTCCACCCGTTCCCATTCCGAACACGGAAGTTAAGCTCACCTGTGCCGACGATACTTGCCTGGCGACGGGCCGGGAAAATAGGTCAACGCCAACACAATGAGCCCGAGACCAAACCCTCGGGCTCGCTATATTCCTCCTTAGCTCAGTCGGTAGAGCACGCGGCTGTTAACCGCGGTGTCGTCTGTTCGAGTCAGACAGGAGGAGCCACGACGGTCGGGCCGCTGCCATAAAGGTGGCGGCCCGTACTTTGTATCAGGGGTATGGGCCTTTAGCTCAGTTGGTTAGAGCAGCCGGCTCATAACCGGTCGGTCCGGGGTTCGAGTCCCTGAAGGCCCACCATGTTCCGCGCAGCGATCGCGATGCGCACACGTCCATTTAGGGGAATAGCTCAGCTGGTAGAGCGGCGGTCTCCAAAACCGTAGGCCGAGGGTTCGAAGCCTTCTTCCCCTGCCAGAGACCCGGGCGCCTGTATAAGGCGCTCGGACTCTCAAAACTTCTTGACAAGCGACCGGGAATTTTGTATAATTCTCGTGCTTTATATGGCGCTGTAGCTCAGTTGGCTAGAGCATTCGGTTCATACCCGAAGTGTCACCGGTTCGAATCCAGTCAGCGCTACCAAAAAGGGGGCACATCCTCCGATGTGTCCCCTTTTCAAGTAAATATGGCCCGTTGGTCAAGTGGTTAAGACACCGCCCTTTCACGGCGGTAACATGGGTTCGAGTCCCGTACGGGTCACCAAGCTCTCTGTCTTACGGCAGAGAGTATTTTGGAGGCGTAGCTCAGCTGGTTAGAGCGCATGCTTCACACGCATGAGGTCGATGGTTCGAGCCCATTCGTCTCCACCAAAAAAAGCCTGTAATCTCAAGGATTACAGGCTTTTTGTATACCCGAAAACCACGCGTTAGACGCGTGGTTCAAAAGAGCCTTTGGCGATGAGGGAGACAAAAAAACTCCTTTTGCTTTAGAATAAGCGTGCGGTCTGCCAACTGCACTTAAAAAGCAAAAGGAGGGCATTCAGAATGAGCCTGAATGACATAAACAGTTTATCTCATACGAAGTGGAATTGCAAATATCACATAGTGTTTGCGCCGAAATACCGAAGAAAGGTATTCTACAAAGAAAAACGGGCAGCAAGTAACAATCCCTGCACAGCTGGCAGACCGTATACACGTTTACGTGTTACGCGGGGAACAGAGGGCTTTGCCTGAACCGCACCAGATTATGCGGACAGCACAAAAAGCCTCCATGTAGGATATTGAGTTTTAAGCGGAGTGGCGCAGCGACAGCGGTACCACTCCCGTTTTTGTTTGGATGCGTTCGTGGTTATAGAAGTAAATATACCTGTCGATCAGTTCGTTCGCTTCTTGGAGCGTCTTTAGCTTGTGGCGGTAGATGCACTCTGTTTTCAGAATAGAGAAGAAATTTTCTGCCATGGCATTGTCATAAGGATTTCCTTTCCTTGACATGGATGGCGTTATGCCGTAAGATTGTGTTAGCTTGAAGTATGCTTGCGATGTGTATTGAAAGCCTTGGTCGCTGTGGAGCTGCAACTCCGCAGCGACTTTCTCTTTCTTCATTACCAGACGAATCGTGTCCAGAACAAGATTCACAGTCTGCCGACTTGCAGTCTTGTAGGCCACAATGCTGTTGTCATACTGATCTCGGATCATGGACAGATATAAAATGCCTTCTTTTGTGTGGATGTAAGAAATGTCCGTGACCCATTTCTCGTTTTGCCTGACCGCCCGGAACTGCCTGTTCAACAGATTTTCGTATTTGTGTACCTGCTGACCAAGATTTACCCATTGGCGGCGTCGGCGAACCTCAGACAATAATCCATATTTTTTCATGATTCTGAGCACAGTCTTCGGATCTCTTTGAATATTTTTGCCTTTTAACCACTTCCATACACGTCGGTAGCCATAGGTCTTATCTGTCCTGCGCTGACATTCCTCGATTTCCTTTGCCACAACAGCATCGCGATCCGCTTCTCCCTGCCGCTTTTTAAAGCAGTAGTAACCACTCCTGGATACCCCGAAAAATTTGCACATAACAGATATTGAGTATTCTCCCCGGTAACGGTGGATGACGGCGTACTTTGCCTTGGGCCTCACTTCCTTTCTGTGGACTGCAGAAAATCCTGCAGTAATTTCACTTCCATCTTGAGCCGCTTATTCTCATACTTATATTCCTGCAGCGTATTTGCAGTCTTCCTGCCACAAAACTTCGGCGCAACCTTGGCGGCTTTTTTGCGTTGCCGCTTCAGCAGATTGTGAACCGGACGGTCTCCCTCCAAGCCAAGTTCCGCTTCGATTTCCCTGTGGCTCTTCCCTGATTCTAACATCTTTTCTGTGGTCGGTAGTAGATCCTGCATATTGGCGTATCTTCGTTTGCTCATAATGAATCCCCCCTGATGTACTTATTATCCTACACCAGGGGGGATTTTGTCTATTGTCCTGTTTTACTGGTTCTGTTCAATTTTGCACGTGCTACCGTTTTTTAATCTGCCAGACTTTTCAGAGCATCCATATCCTGAATATAAAGAAACTCGCCGACCTTCTGGATCGTGCCTTCGTTCCGCAGTTTTTTCAACGCGCGGTTCACACTTTCACGTTTGGCACCGATATAAACTCCCAATTCCGAATCCGTCATTCCGTGTATGATCTTTATCCCGTTGGGCGTTTCGAGTCCATATTTTTCGGCAAACAGCAAAAGAACGTTTGCAATACGAGAGGGAATGCCGCTCGCAGCATATTTTCCCAACCGGTCAACAACCATGCTGAGCTTTTGCGAAATGCACATCATGATGGTCGTACTGACCTCCGGATTTTTGACCAGCAGAGCGTGATACTCGTCGTGCGACAGCACAAGCAGATGGACGTCGTCCATGGCGTAGATCGAGAGCATGGAGCTGCGGTTCGTGATATAGGAGGCCTCGCAGATAAACTCTCCCTGCCCGTGGATGGATACGAGGAATTCATCTCCTTGCCGGGTAAGGAGGACGGTGCGTACCGAACCTTCAACGATATAAAACATTTCATCGCATTCATCGCCCTGCTGGAGAATCATATCGCCACTGTGATAGGTGAGGATAACGGGGTCCCGGATGAACTGCATGATCTGATCTAGGTTTATTGCGTTCTCATACATGTGTAATCCCTTTCTGTTGGATTCCGATGATGCATGCTCACATTTTATATTATAAAAGCAATGGGGGAATTTTACAAGGACGTGTTTGAAAAAACGGGCAAATGATTTGCGGAATTTGTTTAAAAATAACAAGGAGTTAAAATTTTTGGCGGTAAAAAAGTTTTTTTGAACAAAAAGAACAGAATAGAGTTTGTACTCTCCCTGTGACGATTGTCACAGATGGGAAGTTGTCGCTTGATGTAGTATAACAGCATAAGACAGCTCGGAAACGGAAAGAGATTTCCGGCTGAAAAAAAGAGAAGGAGACGTAGTTATGAAAAAGTTACTGTCGGCAGTCCTTGCCCTGCTCATGGTGTTCTCCCTAGCGGCTTGTGGGAGCACCGAAGCGCCCGCCGCTGAGCCCCAGGCTCCCAGCAACACCGCGACCAGCAATACCGAAACGAGCGCTTCCGCTCCAGACTATGTAATCTCCGTTTCCGTGACCACCTCGGATGATTCCGCCTGCAACAAGGCAATCTACTACATGGCTGATCTCGTCAAAGAGAAGACCAACGGTCGTGTGGAGCTGGACGTTTACCCCAACGGCACCATGTCCAACGACGTGGGCAGCGTGGAAGGCGTGCAGATGGGCACCATCGGCATGACGCTCGTGTCCAGCGCCAACTACACCCAGTTCGATTCCAATCAGGCCGTTTTCGACCTGCCGTTCCTGTTCCCCACCAAGGAAGACGCCTACCGCTTCTTTGAGAGCGATCTCGCTGCTGAGTTGGCCGAGAGCCTTACCGATTACGGCTTCCACTGCTTCGGCTACATGGATTATGGCTACCGTCTGCTGACCAACGACGTGAAGGAAGTCAAGTCCATGGCTGACCTCAAGGGCATGAAGATCCGCACCATGAGCAGCACCTATCAGGTGAAGACTTGGGAGTGCCTCGGTACGGTGCCCACCGTCATTTCCTTCTCCGAGCTTTTCACCGCTCTGCAGCAGCACACGGTCGACGGCCAGGAGAACCCCTGGGGCAACATCATCTCTCAGAAATTCTATGAAGTGCAGAAATACGCGACCGATACCCACCACATCCTGACGATCTGCCCGCTGGTCATGAGCCGCGACGTTTACGAGTCCCTGCCGGCGGACCTGCAGCAGATCATTGACGAGTGCGCGGCGGAGACCCTGATCGCGGCCCGCGACATGGTCAACGCGGAAGAGGCCACCGCGGTCGAGACCGCGACGGCGGCCGGCATGACCGTGACCAGCGCTTCCGACGAGATGATCGCGGAAATGCGTGAAGCCTGCCAGCCTGTCTATGACAGCATGGAAAAGGAGATCGGCGACATCGTCACCCGCGTGGAGGACTTCTTCGCGTAATTCCCTCGTAATATAACGGATTATACAATTTTCGCAGCGGCCGCAAGTTAACTTGTGTGCCGCTGCTGAGAATTTGGCGTGACATTGATTTTTAAGGAGACACAAACGTGAAGAAAAAGGATACATTCGAAGAAATACTGGGCGGTATCCTGATGGCGGTCATTTTCCTCTGCGCGACCTTCCAGGTACTCAATCGGTTCATGTTGCATTTCTCTGCGCCGTGGACCGAGGAGCTTTGTCGCTACGCCTTTATCTGGGTAGCGTTTCTGGGCGTTGCCAACGGCGTCAAGCGCGGAACGCACCTGAACGTGGACCTCATCGACAGCGTGCTGCCGAAAAAGGTCAAGGCCGTACTGGATGTGGTGCTGGACGCGGCGTTTCTTCTGCTGATGGCCTACATGCTCAAGATTTCGATAGACTATCTCATGCGTGTCGCGCGCTATGGCACCGTGAGCGTTGGACTGAAGATCCCGATGTGGATCGTGTACTCGATCCTGCCGCTGTTCACCACTCTGACGATGGTGCGGCTGGTGGAGAAATATGTGCGTAAGCTGATAAATCGGAAAAAAGGGGAGGGTGAAAAATGACCATCGGATTACTGTTTCTGGCATTCTTTGCCCTGCTGGCTCTTTCGATGCCCATCGGCATTGCGATATTGATCGTCTGCGTTGGCTATATCCTGCTGACCGGCGGTATGCAGCCGAACTTCTTTATCTCGGCGTTCTTCTCCTCACTGGACAGCTTCCCGCTGCTGGCCGTGCCCCTGTTCATGCTCTCCGGCGACCTTATGACGAAGGGAGGCATCGCCCGCCAACTTTTCGATCTGGCGCATAAGCTGGTCGGCAAGCTGCCCGGCGGACACGCCATGGCGGCGGTCCTCTCCTGCCTATTCTTCGGCGCGGTGTCCGGCTCGGCACCCGCCACGGTGGCGGCCATCGGCGGACTGATGATACCGATGCTCTCTGACATCGGCTACGACCGCAAGTGGGCCACCGGCCTGCTGGCCTCGGCCGGCGCATTGGGCGTTATGATCCCGCCGAGCATTCCCATGGTCATGTACGGTGTCGTGACGGGCGAGTCCGTCAGCGACCTTTTCATCGCGGGCATTATCCCCGGCATTCTCGTCGGCCTGCTGCTGTGCATCTACTGCTATGTGTACTGCAAGAAGGAAAAGCCCATGCTCAAGTGGGAAGCGGAAGAGAAGAGCTTCCTGCGCGTTCTCAACGACAGCAAGTGGGCCATCCTGATGCCTGTTATCATCCTCGGCGGCATTTACAGCGGCAAGTTCACCCCCACCGAGGCGGCTGCCATCAGCGTCCTCTACGGTCTGATCATCTGCCTGTTGGTTACGAAGACCATCAAGTTCAAGGAGCTTCCCGCGCTGTTTAAGAGCACCGCGGCCTCCATGGGTCCGCTGATGATCGTCTGCGCGTCTGCTACCGTTCTGGGCAAGATACTCACGGTCGAGCGTGCGCCCGAGATCATCGCCAATCTGATCCTCAGCATCAGCTCCAACAAGATTGTCGTCTTCCTGCTCGTCAACCTGTTCCTGCTGGTCGTCGGCGCGCTGATGGACACCGTGGCCGCGATTTTGATCTTCGCGCCGGTGCTCTATCCGATTATGACGAGCCTTGGCATGAGCGGCATCCAGTTCGGCTGCCTGATGACCGTCAACCTCGCGGTCGGCTTCATCACGCCGCCCATCGGCATGAACCTCTATGTGGCCAGCGGTCTCACAGGTCTCTCGGTGGTCGATATCTCCAAGAAGATCGTGATACCGATGCTCTTGATGATCGTGGCGGTGCTGATCGTTACGTATATTCCGGCGGTCTCCCTCTGCCTGCTCCCGGGCTGAGTGAAGAGCGTCATATGAAATTTCGCAGATAGAACGGAGGAAGTTTTATGGGCTTTAAGGTTGGATTTACGGACGCCTTCCGCCTTGGGATCGACTTTGCGTATGAAAAAGAGCGGTTCCGGAAGGCTGGGATCGAGTTTGAGGTGCACAACTGCAATACCGAGGACGACATTCTCGAGCAGATGCAGGACTGCGATGTGCACATCCTTGTGGCGGCACCGTATACGAAGCGGGTCATCGACGGCCTGCCGAAGCTGAAGGGACTTTGCCGCTTCGGCATCGGCGTGGATTCCATTGACGTTCCGGCGGCCACGGAAAAGGGCGTGAAGGTGTGCAACGACACGGGCTACTGCCTCGAAGAGGTCGCCACCCATGCGTTCGCGCTGATCCTTGACCTGTTCCGCAAAACGACGTTACTCGACCGCTCCGTGCGCGGCGGCGAGTGGACATGGAGCGCCGGGTACGAAGCGAGAAATCTGACGGGCATCACCGTTGGCCTTGCCGGCTGCGGCAACATCGCCCGGTACCTGCTCCGCTTCCTCGCGCCGTTCCACTGCCGCGTCATTGCGTACGACCCGTTCCTCGACGCAGAGACCATCGCCGCGCGCGGCGCGGAGAAGGTCAGCTTTGACGAGCTGCTCGAGCAGTCGGACGTGATCTCCATCCACTGCCATCTGACGGAGCAGACCCGGCACATGTTTGACGCCGAGGCCTTCCGCAAGATGAAGAAGGGCTCTTTCATCGTCAACGTGTCCCGCGGCGCGCTGATCGATACCTACGCTCTCGCCGATGCGATCCGCGCCGGACAGCTGCAGGGCGCGGGACTGGATACGCACGAGAGCGAGCCGCTGGTAGCGGATCATCCGCTGCGCACGATGGACACCGTGGTCCTGACGCCGCACTCCGCGCATTACTCGAGCAAGGCGTTCGAGACGCTGCGCTGCCACATGGTCGATCAGGCGATCGCGGTCATCGAGGGCGCAATGCCTCAGTTCCTCTTCAACCGGAAGCAGCTGGGGCTTTGAGGATAAAAAACATACGGCAGAAGGAGGGTAATCCGTGATTCTTTGCAAAGTGATCGGAAACGTTGTTTCCCAGCAGAAGGAAGACAGTCTGGCCGGAAAGAAAATGCTTCTCTGCGAGACGCTCGACGGCAATAAGCACGAGCGCGTCGTGGCTGTGGATCTCGTGGGCGCCGGTGAGGGCTCGGAGGTTCTGGTGAGCAGACGCTACGGCAGCACGCAGGGGTATATCGACCTTTATATTGTCGGGATCGTTGACATGATCTCGGAAGGATAATTTGGAAAGGAGAGCCAATATGTATTCTTTGGGTTTTATTGAAACTATGGGCTATGTGCCCGCCTTTCAGGTGGCCGACACGATGGCCAAGGCGGCCGATGTAGAGGTCGTGAAGAAGGTATGGGTTGGCGCGGGCCTCGTCACCATCATCATCAAGGGCGAGATCAGCGCGGTTCATACGGCGCTTGACGCTGGTGCGGCGGTCGCCAACCAGATGGGCGGCCTGCAGGCCGTCCTCGCCGTTGCGCATCCGGCCAAAAGCCTTACCCAGATGATCGGCATCGGGGAATGATTGAAAGGAGATTGGATCATGCAGCCTTGGGGTTTTATTGAAGTTGTCGGGTATGTTCCCGCTGTTGCCGCTGCCGACGCGATGACGAAGGCGGCGAAGGTCGAGCTGGTCGGAACGGAAGTGATCGGCGGCGGTTATGTTACAGTGGCCGTGAAGGGCGATATCGCTGCGGTGCGTACTGCGGTGGACGCCGGCACGGAAGCGGCCCGCTCGGTGGGCCAGGTGCACTGCGCGCATGTGATCGCGCTGCCCAGCGAAGGCACCGAGAAGGTTCTGAATCTGAATATCGCGGATTAAGGAGGGCACAAAATGAACGCTTACGGTTATATCGAGGTCGTCGGCCTTGTTCCCGCTGTGGAGGCTGCCGATGTGGCGCTGAAGGCTGCGGAGGTCGAGGTCGTTGGAAAGGAAAACACGGGCAAGGCGATGATCGCCGTCATCATCCGCGGCGAGATCGGTGCGGTCCGCACGGCGGTCAACGCCGCCGAGGAAGCCGTGAACCGGATCGGCAAGGTCGTCAGCACCAACATCATTGCAAAGCCGGATGCCAGCCTGGAAAAGCTTTATTAAGGCGGTGACGGATCGCAATGCAGAATATTTTAACTCAGAGCGATATCCGCGCCTATCATCAAAGAGGCGTTAAAGTTATTACGCTCCCCGAAGTGCCGCTCCTCACGGACTGCGCCAGAGATGAGCTCAAGCGTCTGGGAATGCAGCTTGCCGTCGGCGACGGTGCGGCTCCCAAATGCGGGGCAGTTTCCATGCCGTCCGCTCCCGCGACGGCGGCGCAATCCTCCGGCGGCGGGTACGGCAACGCGGGCGCGCCGGATTACAGCAAGCCCATCCGCTCCCCCTTCCGGGATGTGATCTGTTCGAACAAGCACCTGATTGGCACGTTCGTCGGAACGCCGCATCCGGTTATGACGGAGTATCTCGGCCATCTGGGCTTCGACTTCCTCTGCATCGACGCCGAGCACAACGCCATCCATCTTGCGGAGCTGCAGAAGATGCTGCAGGGCCTGCAGGCCTCCCGCGTTACCTACGGCATGGTCCGCGTCCCGACGCTGAGCTACGAGTACGTCAGCGGCGCGCTGGACATAGGCGCGGACGCCCTGCTGATCCCCCAGATCCGTACGGTGGACGATATCAAGCGGCTGCGTGAGTACAGCCAGTATCCCCCCATCGGCCGCCGAGGCGCCGGTCCCTCCCGCCTGTGGGAGTACGGCGACACGATCGGCACGCTGGCCGACCAGCAGAACCGCAACCGCACCACCAACATCGTCGTGCAGCTGGAAACGGTCTCCGCCGTGGAAAACCTCGATGCCATTTTGAAGGAAGCGGCGGACTTTGTGGACATGTTCTTCATCGGCCCGGGCGACCTATCCATGGATATGGGCATCTTCGGCCAGAACTCGAACCCGAAGCTCGTGAACGCCGTGATGATGATGCGCGAAAAGACCCGCGCCGCCGGAAAGCGGCTCGGTATCTTCGCCGGAAACTTCCAGGCGGCGCAGGGCTGGTACGAGAAGGGCTTTGACATGACCATCATCAATTCGGAGCTGGCGCTGATGGGCAGCGCGATCTCCCGTGATATGAAATCGCTGCGCTCCGCCATAGGGGAGTCGCTTGAATGAGATACATAACTTCTGCGGATATTCAGGCGTTGCTCCGCGAAGGGAAAAAGGAACTGGCTCTGGGCGAGCAGGACAAGCTGACCGACGTCGTCCGGGACATGGTGAAGCATTACGGGATCCAGATCACGCGCGGCGCGGCGGCGCATGCCCCGAGCGGCGCACCGGCAGCGGCGGTCTCCGCCGCGCCGGTAAGCGCTGTTCCCTCTCTGGGCGTTTCCGAGCTTCCCGGTACAGGCGACGGGGCGGATTACGATATTGTCATTATCAACGGGATCGTGGTTTTGCCGGAGTCCGGACGAATGCAGACCAACGTCTGCGTGAGAAACGGAAAGATCGCGGCGCTCACCAACGAGCGCCCGTCGGCCCGCCGGGTCATCGACGCTCGGGGAAAGTACGTCTTCCCCGGCATCATCGATCCCCACACCCATCTGGGACTTTACGCGCCGCTGGAAACGGAGCTGGAAACGGAAACGCGCTCGGCGCTGCTCGGCGGCGTGACCACAATCGGAACGTTTTTCAACCACACGGGCAGCTATCTGCCGACGATCGCCAAGCTCTCGCGCGAGATCCCGCAGTATTCGCGGATCAACATCATCCCGCACTTTACGCTGCGCGACGACGAGCAGCTCCGGGAGCTGCCGCTCTATTCGGCGCGCGGTATGAATTCCTTTAAGGTGTACATGTGCGGCGTGAAGGGGATCTATCCCCATCAGGACGACGGCTTTATCCTTGACGCCATGCAACGGCTGAAGGCCCTGCCGGCGGACCCGGTGCTCTGCATCCACGCGGAAAACACGTACATCGTCGACCGCGCCGAGCAGTTGCTCGCGGATCAGCCGATGAACGATCTCGAACAGTGGCGCAAAACGCATCCCAACATCGCTGAGGGCGAAGCGGTGCTCCGCTGTGCGTATCTCGGAGGAAAGACCGGCGTGCGCACGTATGTAGTGCATCAGTCCAGCAAGGAGAGCATGGAGGTTCTGTCCAAAGCGAAGCACGAGCGCTTCTATGTGGAGACGACCTCGCCATATCTGACCCGGGACACCTCCAGCAAGGTCGGCGCTTACGGGAAAATGCTGCCGCCCTTCCGTGAGCCGGAAAGCCGTCTCGCGCTGTGGGACGGCATCCGGAAGGGCCTGATCGACACGATCGGAACGGACAATGTGACCATGACCTCTGACGAGAAAAAGATGCCGCAGGGCATGGCCGGGGCTGACGCGGGCTATCCAGCGCTGGGGACGCATCTCGTCTCCGTTCTGAACGAGGGCTTTTTCCGGCAGGAGATCCCACTGGAAAAGCTCGTTCCCCTGATAACGATGAATCCCGCCAAGATCTTCGGCGTCTACCCCAAAAAGGGCACGCTGCTGCCGGGCGCGGACGCGGACATCGTGATCGTGGATATGGAAACGGTGCGCCGCGCGGACCCCAAAACGCTCCAGAGCCGCTCGGACTTTTCGCTCTTTCAGGGAGAGGAGCTGCGCGGCTGGCCGGTGTGCACCATTCAGAGTGGACGCATCGCGGCGCTCGACGGCCGCATCGTGGACGACACGCTTCGCGGAGAAATGCTCCAGCATTGAGTACCCAGCATCCCAAGCAGAAAGGATTTTAGTATATGGACAAACTGTTCAATCCGAACGGGATCGCGGTGGTGGGCGCCTCGGCAAACCCGGGGAAGGCCGGCTATGTGGCGATCCGCAACATGCGGGAAAAGGAATATCCGGGCAAGGTGTTTCCGATCAACCCGAAGGAGAAGGAAATTCTCGGGTATCCCTGCTACGGCTCTCTGGCCGACATTGAAGAGAACGTGGATCTCGTGGTGCTCATCATGCCCTCCCGCCTGATCTACGACGTGATGGACGATCTGAATCGGCGCATGGAGACCAAGGGTGACGTGAAATTCATCGTCTGCGCCGCGGCAGACTACGCCGAGACCAAGACCGAAGAGGGCATCGCCCGGCAGAAGCGGCTGATGGAAACGGCGGAGAAATATCATATCCGCGTGATCGGCCCCAACTGCATCGGCGTTATCGATAACCGCAGTCTGGTCGACACCACGTTCGTGGATACCGGCGTGCCGTTTTCCACCTTCGGCGCACCGACTGGAATCACCTTCATCTCCCAGAGCGGCGCGCTGGCCAGCGCTGTGCTGATGGAAGGGGCGGGGCGCGTTGTGCCGGTGCTCTACAACAAGTTCATCTCCATTGGCAACATGGCCGATATCGACTTTATCGACCTTATCAGTTACCTCGAGACCGACGAGACTACCAAGGTCATCGGCATTTACATGGAAGGCTACAAGGACGGCAAGAAGCTGGCCGAAACGTTCAAGCGCGTCAGCCGGAAAAAGCCCATCGTGGTTTTGAAGGTCGGACGCAGCGCTCTCGGCGCGAACGCGGCCAACTCCCATACCGGCTCCATGGCTGGTTCCGATCAGGTCTATGACGCGGTGTTCAAGCAGTGCGGCGTTATCCGCGTGGATACGATCGACGAGCTGATCGACACCATGCAGGCCTTTGACCAGATGCCCCTGCCCGCGGGCGGCAACACCTTCCTGCTGACGCAGGCCGGAGGCCCCGGCATTTACTGCACGGACGCCATCTGCGCGGCCGACGGCCTCACGATGCCGGACGTCAGCGACGAGACGAAGAAGAAGCTGACCGAGGCCCAGCTCCCGATGGCGAACATCTGTCATCCGCGGGGCTACGCGGACATCACGGCGTCGGCCTCTGTCAAGAACCATGTGGACGGTCTGCGCATCGTTCTCGAGGACGAGAATGTGGACGCCGCCGTGCTTGTCACGGTAGTCCCCACCTTCCTGCCGCAGGTCGAGCTGGCCGAGGGCTTCGTGGCGCTCGACCGCGAGATCCCGGCGGAGAAAAAGAAACCGGTCTATTACTGCGTAATGGCCGGAGCCTATACGACCAAGGCGCGCAAAATCATGGAGAGCAACGGCCTCTGCACGTTCAACACGCCGGAGAAGGCGGTAAAGGCGGCGGCAAATCTCTGCAAATACGCGCAGTTCCGCAGCCGCTGCGAAAAGGAGGAGAACCATGGCTAAGAGATCTCTCAACGAGCTCGAGAGCGCGAAGCTGCTCGGCTCCGCCGGCGTCAATGTGGTGAAATCCGTCGTGCTGACGGAGGACTCGGGCGCCACGCTCCGCCAGACGGCGGAGGACCTTGGTTTTCCGGTCGTTATGAAGATCCTGTCGGACGACATTCTGCATAAGACCGATCTAGGCTGCGTCTGCCTGAACATCCACTCCGTAGAGGGGATGCAGGAGGCATACGAGACCATTCTGGCAAACGCGCGCAGGAACGCCCCCAACGCCCGCATTCAGGGCGTCGTGGTGCAGCAGATGCTTCCCAAGGGCTTTGAGGTACTGCTCGGCGTGAGCACGGACCCCCAGTTCGGTCAGGTGCTGATGGTCGGTCTCGGCGGCATTTACGTGGAGCTGCTCAAGGCGGTCTCCATGCGCGTGGTGCCCGTCTCTCGCACGGACGCGGAGGAGATGATCGACGAAACGCCGCTGAAGAAGGCCTGCGAGGGTCTGCGCGGCGTGAAATATGACCGCGAGGAGATCGTGGAGGCGCTGCTGAGTCTGTCGAAGCTCTGCGAGGCGCGCCCGGAGATCCGCGAGATCGATGTGAATCCGTTTATCCTGTACGGCGACCGGAAAGCTACCGCGGTAGACGCGATGGTCATCTTAGAGGATTGATCGATATATCAATTTTGGGAGGAATCTAAATGAAAGAGATCAGGCTCCACGGTATCGGGGGACTAGGTACCGTGAAGGCCGGCGAGATGCTGGTACATGCTACCGTGGCAAGCGGGAAGTACGGAAACTCCACGCCAATGTTCGGCTTCGAACGTCAGGGCGCGCCCGTTACGTCCTTTGTGCGTCTGAGCGATGAGAAGATCCGCGCGAAGAATCAGGTCTACAATCCTGACTGCACGCTGATTCTCGACCCCAGTCTGCTGATTTCCGCGCCGGTGTTCGAAGGCATGAAGGAAGGCTCTGTTGTTGTTCTCAACACCAAGGCGGCCGATGCCCGTCCCCTTATCACCAACCCCAACGTCAAGCGCGTGGCGTGGCTAGACGCCACCAGCATCGCTCTTGAGGTGCTGGGCCGCCCCATCACGAACACCATTATGCTCGGCGCTTTCGTGAAGGCCACGGGCTGGGTCGACAAGGAGGCTCTGGAGAAGGTAGTTCTCCAGTTCTTCGGCGAAAAGAACGTGGAGACGTTCCGCCGCGGTTATGACGAAGTGAAACTGTTTGACTTCAGCTGATTTGTGAGGTGGCATTATGGAGTTTATAAGTGATTACATTGTTCCTATTGGCAAGGAAGGGCTCAAGATTGTCGACACGGGCAAGTGGCGCACCAGAAAGCCCGTGATGGATAAGAGCAAGTGCATCAAGTGCGGCATGTGCTTCATGTACTGCCCGGTCAACTCGATCCGCAAGCTGGCGGACGGTTCCTTTGAGATCTGCTACGATTACTGCAAGGGCTGCGGCATCTGCGCTCACGAGTGTAAGAAGAAGGCCATTGCGATGGAACCGGTGAAGGAGGAAGAATAATGGCTACGGTTAAAGTTATCAACGGAAACATGGCGGCGGCCATCGGCGCGAAACTCTGCCGCCCCGACATCATCGCGGCCTATCCCATCACGCCACAGACCCCCATCGTGGAGTATCTGGCGGACTTCGTGACCGGCGGCGAGCTGCACAGCACCGTCAGCGAGGTGGAGTCTGAGCTCTCCGCCATGAGCGTCGTGACCGGAGCGTCTTTGGCCGGCTCCCGCGTGTTCACCGCCAGCGCGTCGCAGGGCCTATCTCTGATGTATGAGCCCTATTTCCGCGCTTCCACGCTGCGGCTGCCCGTCGTCATGGGCGTGGCCAACCGTGAAATGATCTCCCCGCAGACCCTATGGGGCGGCCCGCAGGACTCCCTGACCGTGCGTGACGCCGGCTGGCTGCAGGTCTATGTCGAAGATAACCAGGAAATTCTCGACACCATGATCATGGCCTACCGTCTGGCCGAGGACAAGAACGTCCTTCTGCCGATCAACGTCTGCTTCGACGGCTTCTATCTCTCCCACATGTCCGAGCGCGTGGAGATCCCCGACCAGGAGCAGGTCGACGCCTTCCTGCCGCCTTATCACCCGGAGCACATCCTGCTCGACCCGCTCAAGCCCATGGCCGTCGACCCGCTGACCACCGGCGCTCTTCTGACGGAGTACCGTCTGAAGCACATGATGGCCCAGCAGAACGCCCTGAAGCTCTTCGAGCAGCTCGACAAGGAATACGGCGAGAAGTTCGGCCGTTCCTACGGCGGCGCGGTGGAGGAATACCGCTGCGAGGACGCCGATTATATCCTCGTTACCATGGGCTCCATGGTCGGTGTTGCCAAGGACCGCGTGGATGCGGCTCGCAGCCGCGGCGTCAAGATCGGCCTTCTGAAGCTGCGCATGATCCGCCCCTTCCCGGCGGAGCGCGTCGCGGCCGTTCTGGCCGGACGGAAGGCCTACGGCGTCATCGACCGCAACGTGTCCTTCGGCTGGAACACCGGCATTACGTATGAAGAGGTCTGCGCCGCGATGTACCGTGCCAACAGCTTCGTGCCGAATATCCCGTTCATCGCGGGTCTCGGCGGCGAGGACGTCACCGGCGAGCACATCGACCGCGCTATCGAAATGATCATTGGACAGACCGGCAAGACCGAGCGTCATCAGACAATCTGGCTCAACCGGAAGGACATGGGCATTTGAGGAACGGAGGAACAACCATGAATGTCATTGATAAACTGGCAACCTATGAAGACCAGATCTCCCCGGGTATCTCCGCGTGCGTCGGCTGCAACATTGAGCTGACACTGCGTACCTGCATGAAGGTCCTTGGCCCCAACACGATCTTCGCCATCCCTCCCGGATGCATGGGTGGCGTCGGCGTCGTCGGCTGGGACAAGCAGTCCGGCGCCAAGACCCCGGTGTTTTTCCCACTGCTGGATAACGTTGCCTCCATGCTGGCCGGCATCAAGCTGCACTATGAGCACATTGGCCGCCACGTCAACGTGGTCGCCTTCGCCGGCGACGGCGCTTCGGTCGACGCGGGCATGCAGTGTCTCTCCGGCGCGGCTGAGCGCGGCGACAAGCTGATCTACATCTGCTACGACAACGAAGGCTACATGAATACCGGCTACCAGCGCAGCGGCTCGACCTCGAAGGGCGCGTGGACTTCCACCACGCCCGTCATCAACGGCCACGGCGGCAAGAAGCAGAACAAGAAGGACTTCCCGATGATCATGGCCATGCACGACATCCCCTATATGGCCACGATGAGCCCGGCCTACATCCCCGACATGGTCAAGAAGATCGAAAAGGCCATGCAGGTCGATAACGGTCTTGCGTATCTGCACGTTTACAACCCCTGCGTTACCGGCTGGGGCTGCAAGTCCGACGAGAGCATCGAGGTGGCGCGTCTGGCCGTCGAGACCAACTTCGCCCCCCTCTACGAGGTGGAAAACGGCAAGTTCTCCATGTCCGTCACCGTGAAGGATCCGAAGCCCGTCAAGGACTTCGTGACCCGCTTCAAAAAGTTCCGCCATCTGACCGAGGAAGACATCGAGGGACTGCAGCAGCTGACCGATACCCGCTACGTGAGACTGCAGAAGCTCTGCCAGGAGTAATATTTTTTCATGGCATCAGGCGCGGAAGAGTCCGGTCTCCAGGCTCCTCCGCAGCCCTGACCATGTGAGGAGGATCCGATTATGAAGATTCATTTTGTCGATCAGCAGTGGCTGGGGCCCGATACCAAGAAGATCGAGCAGGAAGCCTTCGGAAGGGCCGGCATGGAGATCGAGTTCCACGACTGGTCCACGGAGGAGGAGATCATCGCGGGCGCACAGGACGCTGATGCGGTCATGGTCGTGGCCGTGCCCATGTCCCGCCGCGTGATCGAGGCGCTGCCCAAGCTCATGTTCATCGGCCGGTGTGGCATCGGCTACGACTCCGTCGATCTCGACGCGGCCACCGAGCGCGGCATCCCCGTGTGCAATGTCCCCGACTACTGCGCCTACGAGGTAGCGACGCAGTCCTTCCTGTTGGCGCTGACGTTGAAAAAGCACCTGCTCGACTTCATGGCCCGCGGCAAGGCCGGCGGCTACGGTCAGGGCGAGGGCCACATCGTGCACCGTCTCTGCGATCAGGTGTTCGGCCAGATCGGCTTCGGCCGCATCGCCCGCGAGCAGGCCAAAATGGTCCACGGCATGGGCATGCAGATGCTCGTTTACGATCCCTTCCTCAAGGAGATCGATCAGGAGGGCATCCGCCTTTGCAGTACGCTCGAGGAAGTGCTGCGCAATTCGGACATCATTTCCATCAACACGGTGCTCAACCCCGGCACCTACCACATGATCGGTATGAACGAGCTCAAACAGATGAAAAAGGATGCCGTGATTGTAAACGTATCCCGCGGCGCGATCATCAACACCGAGGACCTGCTGACGGCCCTGCGCGAGGGTATCATCGGCGGCGCCGGTCTCGACGTTATCGAGGGCGAGCCTCTGCCGCCCGAGCATCCCGCCCACCAGATCCCGAACCTCATCTACACGCCGCACGTGGCGATGTATTCCGAGGAAGCAATGATCGACCTGCACCTGAAGCTGACGCGGCAGGCGCTCGACGTGCTGTCCGGCAAGTGGACGGCCAACATCGTGAACCCCAAGGTGAAAGAAGTAAAGGAATTTCAGGCGTAAGTCTGAAAGCGTACCCCTAAATAAAAAACAAAAAGGAGCACGAACATGAACAAGAGAATGAGAAGAGTCATTTCCCTCGCACTCGTCCTGCTGATGGCCGTGAGCCTGCTGACCGCCTGCGGCAGCGAGAGCACCAGCACCCACAGCACCGACAACACCACCACCGACACCTCCGCCGATACGAAGGCCGACAGTGGAAAGAAGATCGCTGTGAAGATCGCCCACGCCGGTACCGAGGATTCCCTGATGCACAAGGCTTGGGTTGTGGCCGCCGATTACATGGAAGCCAACGGCAACTTTGAGTGCACCATTTACCCCAACGGCACGCTCGGCTCCGACGTGGACCTTGCGCAGGCCGTGCAGAGCGGCGACATTCAGATGTCCGCCTGCTCCACCTCCAACTTGACCTCCTTCAACCAGAATCTCGAGGTCTTCTCCCTGCCGTTCGCGTTCCCCAATGAGGAGACCGCCTACGCCGTTCTCGACGGCGATTTCGGCACCAAGATGCTCGACTCCATGGAGAGCGCTTGCGGTCTCAAGGGCCTCGGCTACTTCGAGAGTTGCACCTACCGCGAGCTGAGCTCCAACAAGGAAGTCCACACCCCCGCCGATCTCAAGGGCATGAAGGTGCGCGTGATGCAGAGCAACCTGCACATCGCCATCTGGGAGAGCCTCGGCGCCATTCCCTCCGCGATCGCCTTCGGTGAGCTTTACACCGCTCTGTCTCAGGGCACCGTTGACGCGCAGGATAACCCCCTCGAGCTCGTTATCTCCCAGAAGTTCTATGAGGTCCAGAAGTACATCACCCTGACCAACCACATCTTCCAGGTCGGCATGGCCACCTGCAACCCCGCTTGGTTCAACAGCCTCTCCGCTGAGGATCAGCAGGTCGTTCTCGATGCCATCCGCGCCGGTGTTGAATTCCAGCGTCAGGAAGCCGCCGCCCAGAAGGAAAACTACATCACCACTTTGGAGAACGACGGTCTGACCGTCACAGTCCTGACCGATGACGAGCTGGCCCAGTTCCAGGCTCTCATGGGCAGCGCGGAGGACGTCATCGCCGCCAACGTGGGTGCCGATCTCGTTAACGAGCTGAAGGACGCCATCGAGGCTGCGGCCTGATGCGCTGAGCGAAAAGAGCCGCAGCGGACCGAACTAGCAAGACCCTGTCTTGCTGCGGCTTCTCGCGCACCGAGAAAGGAAAATTGGATGAAAAAAGTATTGTATTATCTGGATCATTACTTTGAAGAGGTGATACTTTCCTGCTTCGTGGCATTTTTTGTGTTTGCCACGGCTTTGCAGGTTTTTGCGCGCCTTGTGCTGAAGATCTCCATGCCTTGGACGGAGGAGACGGCACGCTACACCCTGATCTGGATGACCTTCATGGGAAGCGCCTTTGCGGCGAAAAAGGGGACGCACATCCGGGTCGATATTCTGGAAACGTCCATTCATAAGGGCCGCGGCGTGATCCACACGGTCTCCTATGTCATTTTCCTCGTATTCACCGTGACTATGACGGTGGTAGGCATTCAAATCTGCTCGAAGTTCGCGGCCATGCCGCAGTACAGCACGGTGCTGCACATCCCTATTCTGTATGTCTATCTGGCGCTTCCGGTGGGCATGGGCCTGACGACGTTCCGGGTGCTGCAGAAAATGTGGCGCCAGTACAGGGAAAAGAAAAAGGAAGGTGAAGGGAAATGACGGCTGCTGTTGGAATTCTGTTTTTGGTATTTTTCTGCCTGCTGGCGATCGGCGTTCCGGTGCTGGGCTCCATCGGCCTCGGCGTGATCGCCAACGGCCTTGCGGGCGGCGCGGTCTCCCTCGCCTATATTGGCCGTAACATGGTGCAGGCGCTGGACTCCTTTACGATCCTCGCGGTGCCACTGTTCATTCTGGCCGGTGAGATCATGGGCCAGGGCGGCATTTCCAAAAAGCTGTTCAACTTCGCCAACGCCTGTCTGGGCCGTTTTACCGGCGGCGTCCCGATGGCGACGGTGCTCACCTGCATGCTCTTCGGTGCGATCTCCGGCTCCGGTCAGGCGACCTTCGCCGCGGTCGGCAGCATCATGATCCCCGCCATGGAGGAGCAGGGCTACGATAAAAACTTCGTTACCGGCGTAACGGCCTCCTCTGGCGGCCTGGGTGTTCTGATCCCGCCCAGCCTGCCGATGGTCATGTTCGCCATTACGGTCGGTTCGGTCAGCATCGGCTCGATGCTGACGGCCGGCATCATCCCCGGCGTTCTCTGCGGCATTGCCCTGATGGTTTACTGCTATATCTACTGTAAGCGCCACCCGGTGAAGATCGACCACACGGAGAAGACCATGGGCATCTTTGAGAGTCTCAAGGACGGCTTTTGGGCTCTTCTGACGCCGGTCGTCATCCTCGGCGGCATTTACAGCGGCCTTTTCACCGCGACCGAAGCCGCCGCCGTGGCGTGCGTGTACGCACTGATTGTATCTCTGTTCATCTATCGGACGGTCACGTTCAAGCAGCTGCCCGGTATTCTGCTCCGCGCCGCTGGTCTCAATGCGCCAATCCTCATCATCGTGGCTGCGGCCACCGTGCTGGGCCGTGCTCTGGCGATCCAGAACGTGCCGGAGGCGCTGGCGGCTACCATCCTGTCCGTTACCAGCAACAAGTGGGTGATCATGCTGCTGCTGAACATCCTGCTGCTGATCGTCGGCATGCTGATGGAGACGTTGTCCGCCATTACGATCCTTGCTCCGATCCTCATGCCGGTCGCGGCGGGCATCGGCATCGATCCCATCCACTTTGGCGTCATCATGGTCGCCAACCTCGCTATCGGCTTCGTTACACCGCCGGTGGGTACGAATCTTTATACAGCGGCTTCCATCACCGGCATACCGGTCAAGAACCTCTGTAAGGCGATTGTCGGTCCCGTGATCGCGCTGCTGGTCGTACAGGTATTCCTTGTGCTGATCCCGCAGCTGTCCACGTTCCTGCCGAGCCTGCTGTAAAACTTATCCTGCGCATAAAGCGGCGGCCCCCCCAAAAAAGGGACCTGCCGTTAGCCTGTCGAAAAAGTCCAGCCAAAGCTGGGCTTTTTCGACAGGCTGAAACGGATATGCCCCGGCAGGAAACCCTGCCGGGGCATATCCGTTTTTTTCTACTATTCCTTTTTTTGCAGGATCTCTTCGGCCACTACGCGCTTCGACACACAGCGGTCCATGGCCTGCTTTTCGATGTACCGGTGGGCGTCCTGCTCGGACATGCCCTGTTTTTCTATCAGCGCCCATTTGGCGCGGTTTATAAGGCGGATCTCCGCCATTTTATCTTCCATGGAAAGACTTTTCTGCTCCATGCGCCGCAGGCGCTCCCGCGTGCCGCACAGGAGCTCCATGCATTGCAGCATCATCTGCGGCGACGTCGGCTTCTGAAGCGTCAGCACGCCGCAGGGCGTGACCTGCGCGGACACGTCGGAGTAATACTCCGGCTTTACCAGGAGCAATATCCCCGCGCCCGATTGCTCGGCGAAGTGCTGTGCAAGATGGGTGCCGAATTCATCGCGCAGCGGCGCGCTGATGATGATAATATCATGCCGTGTTTCGAGAAGCCGGCGCCGTGCGTCCGCAGCGTCGTACGCAAATTGGACGGGGGCGTAGCGCCCGCCGGGGAGCAGCTCACGCAGGGACGTATGAAATTTTTCCGCAGCGGCTACGGACAGCACGCTGTAGGTTCGCGGCAGATACTCCATGCGCATTCCTCTTCCCGAAAGTTTTAGCGGCGCTTACTTCGTATAATACTCCACAACGGTCCGCGGCAGGGAGGCGACGATAAATTCGCTCGTTTTTGCCGCGGCTTTTGCGTCCGCGAGCGTTGCTGGCAGCGTCTTATACTGCGAACGTACCTCCTCCGGCGCGGTGTAAAAGTTGATGTCCGCGCTTGCGGGCAGCTCCGCCCGGCGGCGTATACCGTCGAGACCGGCGTAGATGAGGAGGGTATAGGCAATATACGGGTTGCAGATCGGGTCCGGGGATCGAAGCTCCGCGCGGCGGTACTCGCCCTCGGCGGCGGGAATGCGGATGAGCTGCGAGCGGTTTTCGCTTGACCAGGAAATATAGCGCGGCGCCTTGTAGCTGCCGAAGCGCTGATAGGAGGCCGGCGTAGTATTGAGGAACGCGGTCATGTCGGCAATATGCGAGAGAATACCGGCGATCACCTGCGGCATAATGTCCTCGCCGGTGGAGCTGCGGGCGGAGAGATTGATGTGCATGCCGTTGCCCGGCTCGCTGCGCAGCGGCTTCGGGGAGAAGTCGGCGGCAAGACCGTTGCGCAGGGCGACGGTATTTACGACTGTGCGGAACGTGACCGCGTCGTCCGCGGCCTTGACGGGCTCGGCATACCGGAAATCGATCTCATTCTGACCGGGGCCCTGTTCATGGTGGGAGCATTCCGGGCGGATGCCCATCTGTTCGAGCGTCAGGCAGATCTCGCGGCGGACGTTCTCGCCCTTATCCTCGGGCGCAATGTCCATGTACCCGGCGCGGTCGTAGGGGATCGTGGTCGGTTCGCCGTTTTCGTCCCGGCGGAAGAGATAGAACTCCATCTCCGAACCGAACGCGAACGAAACGCCCATCGCCGCGGCGTCGTCCACCGCCTTTTGCAGCAGCGCGCGGCTGTCACCCTCAAAGGGCGTGCCGTCCGAGCGCAGAATGCGGCAGAACAGGCGCGCCACACGCCCGTGATCCGGCCGCCACGGGAGCAGACAGAGCGTCGAGGTGTCCGGCTGCAAAAAGAGATCCGAGCGCAGCTCGTCGCCGAAGCCGGGGATGGCGGAGGCGTCAAACGCTATGCCGGCGGAAAACGCGCGGTCGAGCGCATCCGGCAGAATGGACATGTTCTTCTGGTTGCCGGTCAGGTCAAAAAACGTCATGCGAAGGAACTTGACGTCCTCCTCCGCGACATACTGCCGGATCTCGGACTCGGAATACTTCATTGCTGCTCCTGCCTTTCTCAATCGGAAACGTACATCTGCTTATAGGGGTTTTTGCTGTCCGGCGTGACGACGGTGTAGGGATCGCGGAGCATGGCATCCGCGTCGCGCCCGAACAGGCGGCAGTACTCGCGCACATAGGGCGCGAACTCCGCCTTATCCGCCTCCGTGGCGGCATGCGCCGTCACCTGACTCGGGAACGGCACGCGCGACACGTCGCCGCGGAAAACCATTTTCCCGCCGTGCATACCGGTGCAGGGGAAATAGCCGGTGACGGGTTTTCCGTCCGTATGCAGCGCGAGCACAACGATCAGCCCGCCGGCCTGGTATTCACCGAGAAAGCTCCCGGCACGCCCGCCGATCACGATGACGGGCTTGTGTTCCTTGTATTCCTTCATGTGGATGCCGGCGCGATAGCCCGCGTTGCCCTCCACGAAGATCTCTCCGCCGCGCATGGCGTAACCGGCGGCGTCGCCGATGTTGCCGTGGATGACGATCCGTCCGGCGCTCATCGTATCGCCGACGGCGTCCTGCGCGTTGCCGTGCACGGTGATGTCCGCGCCGTTGAGATACGCGCCGAGCGCGTTGCCGGGGATGCCATCGATCTCAATGCTCTTGCGGGACATGCCCGCGGCGATGAACCGCTGGCCGAGACACGCGCTCACGCGGCATTTCGCCCCGGCACTGCGGATCGTCTCGTTCAGCTCGGAAAAGGAGAGAGAGCCTGCTTCTATATAATCCATAGTATCACACCTTTCACCGATTTTCCACAATCATTCTCCGGCGTGGGCCACGCCGAGGATTTCGAGTTCCTTCTCCGTAAGGCCGATGCCGCGGAGCATCACGCGGTTGCCGCGCAGCGCCTCGATGGAGTTGATACCCATGCCGCCCATCATTTCCTTGATCTCACGCTTCCATGCCGTGACGAGATTCACGAGCCGCTCCGCGCCGACGTCGGGATCCAGCCGCTTGACAAGCTCCGGATTCTGCGTGGCGATGCCCCAATTGCACCGTCCCGTGTGGCACGAGCGGCAAAGATGGCAGCCGAGCGCGAGCAGCGCGGCGGTGCCGATGTAGCAGGCGTCCGCGCCGAGAGCGATGGCCTTGACAACGTCGGCGGACGAGCGGATGCTGCCGCCCGCGATGAGAGAAACGCTGCTGCGGATGCCCTCGTCGCGCAGGCGCTGATCCACGGCGGCGAGCGCGAGCTCAATGGGGATGCCGACATTGTCACGGATGCGCGTGGGCGCGGCGCCCGTGCCGCCGCGGTAGCCGTCGATGGCGATGATGTCCGCGCCGCTGCGGGCAATGCCGCTCGCAATGGCGGCGATGTTGTGCACGGCCGCAACCTTTACGATGACGGGCTTTTTATACTGCGTTGCTTCTTTGAGCGAGTATACGAGCTGGCGCAGGTCCTCGATGGAATAAATGTCGTGATGCGGCGCGGGGGAGATGGCGTCTGAGCCCTCGGGGATCATGCGGGTCTTGGACACGTCCCCGACGATCTTCGCGCCGGGCAGATGTCCGCCGATGCCGGGCTTTGCGCCCTGGCCCATTTTGATCTCGATGGCGGCGCCCGCGTTCAGACAGCGCTCCTCGATACCGAAGCGGCCGGAGGCTACCTGCACGATCGTGTTTGCGCCGTACTTGTAGAAATCGCGGTGGAGTCCGCCCTCGCCGGTGTTGTAGTAAATGCCGAGCTCCTCGGCGGCGCGGGCGAGCGCAGCGTGGGCGTTATAGCTGATCGAGCCGTAGCTCATCGCGGAAAAGAGGATCGGCACGGAAAGCTCCAGCTGCGGCGGGAGCGTCGTATCGAGCGAGCCGTCGGCGCGGCGGCGGATCGAGTCCGGTTTTTTGCCGAGAAAAACGCGCGTCTCCATCGGCTCGCGCAGCGGGTCAATCGAAGGGTTCGTGACCTGCGAGGCGTTGATGAGAAGCCGGTCCCAGTAGCCCGGCAGCGGCGTCGGGTTGCCGGTGGAGGAGAGAAGGATGCCGCCTGTGGCGGCCTGCTTATAGACTTCGCGGATCGTGTCGCTCTTCCAGTTCTCGTTTTCGCGCAGACAGCAGTCGGTTTTTACGATCTTGATCGCGCGCGTCGGGCAGAGCGCAACGCAGCGCTGACAGTTTACGCATTTGGATTCGTCCGCGAGCATGATCTTTCGCTCGGCGTCGTAGGTGTGGACGCCATTGGCGCACTGCTTTTCGCAGATGCGGCAGCGCGTGCACCGCTCGTCGCGCCGGATGACCTCAAACGGTGGGTAGATGTATTCGATAGCCATTAGTATTTCCCCTCCTTTACGCGCACGATGACCGGCTCGCCGCCCATCGGCGCCCAGACGTTGCGCGCGTCCGGTTCCATCGCGCGGATGGCGGCCTCCTCGCTTGCAATGAATACGAGATCGTCTTTCTCCGCCGTGACCATTGAGCGGAGCTTCAGCCGGTCGTTGAGCGCCATAAGCCCGCCGTTGAAGCCGAGCACGATGGAGAACGGCCCCGTAATAAGAAGACTGGAAAACACCGTGCGCAGATAGGTGAGCCGTTCGGCCTCGGACGCGGCTTTGCCGCGGATCGTGCTCCAGAACGGCGCGGCGATGACGTTGGCCGCTTCCTCCAGCGACATGCCCTGACGCCGGAGCAGATAGTCGGCAATGTATGTGATGACCTCGGTATCGGTCTGCAGCGTGCATTTGTAGCCGAACATTTCGATGAAGCGGCGGTTGGCATCGTAAGACGAGATCTCGCCGTTGTGTACGACCGAGTAGTCGAGCAGCGCAAACGGATGCGCGCCGCCCCACCAGCCGGGGGTGTTCGTCGGATAGCGGCCGTGCGCCGTCCAGCTGTAGCCCGCATATTCGTCGAGCCGGTAAAACCGTCCCACGTCCTCGGGATAGCCGACGGCCTTGAATACGCCCATGTTCTTGCCGCTGGAGAAAACGTACGCGCCCTTGAACTTCGTGTTGATGTCCATAACGGTCCGGGCAACGAACTCCTTCTCGTCGAGCTGGAGACGGTGGAGCACCGACGGCAGCGGAGAGACAAAGTAGCGCCAGATGAGCGGTATGTCGGTGATCTCCGGGATGATGTGGATGGGGATCTGCTCGGCCTGCACAAGCTCAAAGCCCTCTTTGAGCAGCGCTTCGCACTCGCGGCGCGTCGCGTTGTCGTCAAAGAAAATGTGAAACGCATAAAAATCGCGGTAGTCGGGGTAGATGCCGTAGGCGGCAAAGCCGCCGCCGAGACCGTTGGAGCGGTCGTGCATCGGGATCATGCTCTTCATGACTGCCTCACCGGTCATGCGCCGTCCCTCCCGAGAGATGACGGCGGAAATGGCACACCCGGAGGGGATGCGGATCTCGCCTTCGCGCTTCATAATAATCGCCTTCTTTCCGAAAATACAAAAGGAGCTCATTTCCCGAGGGGATAAACTTCCCACGGGAAATGAACTCCTTTGCTCATTAACGCGGAAAATTATAACACCGCGGGGAGAGCGCGTCAACGAAAAAAACCGCAAAAAAACGAAAATTGGGAATTGACAAATCCGTGCAGGGCGCATATAATTTCGCCCATCGAAGGCAAAGGCGTCTTGGAGAGCGATCTCCGAGACGCCTTTTTTATTTTTCCGAAAGAGGAGTGGGATGCATGAGCACCGTACCGGAATATTTTGGAAGTCTTGTGTTTGATGACCGCGTGATGAAAGCGAAGCTGCCGTATGACGTGTATGTCTCGCTGAAAAAGACGATGTATGAGGGCGGCACGCTGGATACCGCCGTTGCCAACGCCGTGGCCGACGCCATGAAGGAGTGGGCGGTCGAAAAGGGTGCGACGCATTATACCCATTGGTTCCAGCCGCTCACCGGCAGCACCGCGGAGAAGCACGACAGCTTCATCACCCCCTCGCCGGACGGCGGCGTCATCATGGAGTTTTCCGGCAAGGAACTCATCCGGGGCGAGCCGGACGCTTCGAGCTTTCCCTCCGGCGGGCTTCGCGCCACGTTTGAAGCGCGCGGCTACACCGCTTGGGACCCGACGAGCCACGCCTTTATCAAGGATAAAACGCTCTGCATCCCGACGGCGTTCTGCTCCTACGGCGGCGAGGCGCTCGATAAGAAAACTCCGCTGCTGCGCTCAATGCAGGCGCTCAACAAGCAGACGCTGCGCGTGCTGAAGCTCTTCGGCATGGACGACGTGAAGATCGTCCGTCCGCTCGTCGGCCCCGAGCAGGAATATTTCCTCGTGGACCGCGCCATGTTCGATAAGCGCGAGGACCTTATGTTCTGCGGGCGCACGCTCTTCGGCGCAATGCCGCCGAAGGGACAGGAGATGGACGACCATTATTTCGGCGCGATCAAGCCGCGCGTCGCGGAGTTCATGGCCGATCTCAACGAGGAGCTGTGGAAGCTCGGCGTGCTTGCCAAAACCGAGCACAACGAGGTCGCCCCCGCGCAGCACGAGCTCGCGCCCATCTTTACCACCGCGAACATCGCCACCGACCACAACCAGCTCACCATGGAGGTCATGAAAAAGGTCGCGGCGCGCCACGGCCTTGTCTGTCTGCTGCACGAAAAGCCGTTCGACGGCGTGAACGGCTCGGGCAAGCACAACAACTGGTCGCTCTGCACCGATACGGGCGTCAACCTTCTCAAGCCCGGCGATACGCCGCACCAGAACGCGCGGTTTCTGCTGTTCCTCTGCGCCGTTATTCAGGCCGTGGACGATTATCAGGATCTGCTCCGGCTCTCCGTTGCGACGGCGAGCAACGACCACCGTCTCGGCGCGAACGAAGCCCCTCCGGCCGTCGTGTCCATCTTCCTCGGCGACGAGCTCACGGCAGTGCTCGACGCGATCGAGAAGGACGCCCCCTACACCGGCACGGAAAAGATCGTTATGAAGCTCGGCGCGCACGTGCTGCCGCGCTTTGTGCGCGACACGACCGACCGCAACCGTACATCGCCGTTCGCGTTCACCGGCAACCGATTTGAGTTCCGCATGGTCGGCTCGTCCGACTCCATCGCGTGCTGCAATGTCATGCTCAACACCGCCGTGGCGGAGTCGCTGCGCCAGTATGCCGACGAGCTCGAAAAGGCGGACGACTTTGAAGGCGCGCTCCACACGCTCATCCAGCGCACGATCCGCGTGCACAAGCGCATTGTCTTTAACGGCAACGGCTACGACGACGCCTGGATCGAAGAAGCGACAAAGGTCCGCGGCCTTCTCAATCTTCGCACGACGCCGGACGCGCTGCCGTATCTCACCGCGGCGAAGAACGTGGAAATGCTCACGCGCCACAAGGTCTATTCCGGATCAGAGCTCAAGTCCCGCTGCGAGATCAATCTCGACAATTACCGCAAGACCGTCCACATCGAGGCGAAAACGATGCTCGATATGGCGCGCCGCGAGATATTGCCTGCCGTGACCGCGTATGCCGATACGCTCGCTCTCGGCGTCAACGCCCGCCGCGCTGCGGTCGGCGCATCCGTCGGCGGCTACGAGGCGCGGCAGATCGAAAAGCTCTCCGCGCTCTCGGAGAAGATCGACGCCGCGGCGGAAGAGCTGGAAACGGCGCTCGATGCCTACCACGCCATGAGTGAGGTGCAGAGCTCCGCGGAGTTCATCCGCGACAGCGTTCTGCCGAAGATGACGGCGCTGCGCGCCCCCTGCGACGCAGCCGAAAAGCTCATCCCCGCCAAGAGCTGGCCGTTCCCGACCTATGCCGAGCTGATGTTCGGCGTGAAATAAAGAGCAAAAAGCAAAAGCGCCGCGCGCCGGGATCGTTCCGGCGCGCGGCGCGATTTGTCTGGCGGGATCGAACCGCTGACCTCTTGAATGCCATTCAAGCGCTCTCCCGGTTAGTGCGGTTACATACCCCCTCCGACCGGGCACAAGAGCGTTTCAATATACGGGATTACCAC